>Ga0307507_10000961_pt1 | contig 64095 bp, 9 predicted proteins | sample 7_EM_MG_FD_207223 | JGI IMG/M metagenome (GOLD analysis project Ga0307507, IMG submission 207223) | Populus trichocarpa ectomycorrhiza microbial communities from riparian zone in the Pacific Northwest, United States - 7_EM | ecosystem: Host-associated > Plants > Roots > Unclassified | place...
CTACGAACACTCCGTTTCTATTTTGCATTAAAGATATAGATAAGTTAGGCATTAGGCTTAACAACCTTAAGAATATACTTATTTAGGGAGACAATTAGGTGCCTATTATATATAAGTAGGGTTACCCCTAGTTGCTTCTTTATTAACTAAAAAAGAGTGTTGCTTAAAGCCACTTAACTAAGTTAGAATTACGCCAACTATACTATCATTTTAGCCACCTATCCGTTTATTAATTGCTTAGGGTTCTTTAGTAAGCAGGCCATAAAGTTAAGGTTAAGGCAATTAAGCATTTTATAAAGTACTGCTATTACTACTAAATAAACTAGAAGTCCCCTAGCCAATTTAAGTTCACCCTTAAAGATAACTATAACTTCAACTTCTGTATTATTGTCAATATTATGTATTTTAGCGGTAAGCCAGTACTCTAAGTTATTAACTTCTTAACCTCCTTCTAAGCCGCACGATTCTTAAAGGATATGTTAGCTAGGAACACATAGGATACCCTTTAGTTATACTAGATTAATATCTACCTAGGACCCCCTAATTAAATCGTCTACAATATAAGAAAGAACTTCTTATCTACAGAGTTTCAACAACAGATAAAGGCAATGGCAATTAAGGTTAAGGAAGTCCCTATTAAGGCATATAATAGTGTCGGAAAAGTGGAGCGATATTACGCACTATTATGCCGCGTATATAAGATTATCTCTTTAGAACTAGAGGACGCTAGCGAAGAACTTACTTTATAAATGGCTATTAAAGCTATTAACGATTCTATTGGCCTGGATAGACTCGTACCCATATTACTAGTCTTTAGCGCCTACCCTTAAATAACTAACAATTCTCCACTATCTCCCTCTGTTGTGCAACGAGCTAAGGCTATTTACAAGGTAATAAAGGAGGTATAACATCTCTACGCTACACGCCAAGTCAACAACGCACTAGGAATGAGAAATGGCCTAAATACCTTAACTACGCTTAATCTGCCACTCCAGTCTGAGGTACGCGTATAGCGTAAAAAGGGAGGATAGTTAGGCCCACATTAACTTATTGCAATTAATGGCTAGACTTATACTATTTAAATGCCTTATAGACCCACTTAATTCCGTTTAACTGTTATTAAGCCTTACTATAAAGATAACAGTTCTAAGCCTTTATAAGATGCCCTAGAAGATGCCCTAGAGGAGAACCACAATTAACGTGCTCTAGAAGGCGACTACGATCCCAATATAATATTAGTAGATACGCTATAACTATAACGCGGTAGAGGTCGCCTAAAGGGATTATAAAATCGCTAACATCTTATTAATTTTAAAGAGCAATTTATTGCTACTATTAAAAATAGAGTCAAGTTATTGATGGCCTTTATAATAGCTAAGGAGAAGGATAACTTTAAACTTACAAAACAGCTCTAAAAGGAAGGTTATATTATAACTCTAGGAGCTCCTTTCTAAGTATCTAATAAGCAGGAGATTAAGGGTCTTATTATAAGAGGAGTCTTTAAATTTAAGAAGTATAACCCTATTAAGTTTAATAGAGTTCGCATCTTTAAGTTAAGAATAGTTAACAAAATTAAGGGCAAAGCTACTAACGCCCTATTTAAGAAATTAAGGCTTGTTATCTAAGGCTACAACGACAATAGTAAGGAGGTAATTTTTATATAGTCTCTTATAATTTAACAAGCTAGTTAGCGAGTTATTATTGCGCTAGCTCCCTCCTTAATAAAGAATAGAATAGCGGTTTATTTGCGAGATATTACTTAAGCCTACACCCAATTAGAGACGCACCTTTAGCGCTTAATATTAGTATACCTTCTAGAGCAAATTCGCCACCAGTATCCTAAAGATATAATTATGGTTATGCTTAAGCCATTATATAGAATTATAGAGGTAGGAACTCACTAGTGGGCTACCTATAGTAAGTACTATAAAGAGAAGCTTTTAATAACTACTTCTATATTTAATCCCTGCTTCCTTATCACAACTATAGGAACTCTATTTGGAATTGTTGGTATATAAACTAACGATATAATTATCTTAGGAGACGACCAATTCTTAGCTCTTAAAGAAGACAAGCTAGTAAAGATAAATCTTATAGCAAAGCCAAAGGAAAAGCTTAGTTTAATAACACTATTACTCTTTAATGGATGTATCCTCTTCCTAAACGAGGATTCTATTGCTCTGCGCTAGAAGGGTTAAGGCAAGAAGATTGACGTTATTAACGCTAATTCTCCAAAGCAAGGATATATAGAGCAACGCGCTTGTAGAGCTTATATTACTTCTATCTATTAACCTAAGGCTTTATTTAATCTCTCTATTGCCGCCTAACACTAGAAACCAACTAAGGACAATATTCTTGCCCTAAATAAACGCCTTTCCTAGCAAATAAACCATCTTAACTGGGGCCTATACTACGTGCCTATTAATCTTCCCACCGCTAAGCTCTTTGTATTTATTAATAGATCGTTTATAAATAATAAAGATTTTAGCTCCTAGCTAGAATATAAAATTATTATTGCAAACGAGTTTACTAGAGAGAATGACTTTATAATCTATAGCAACCTTATCTATTAGAGCTCAACTAAGAGCAAGCATATTACCCAAAGTGTTTTGGTGTCAGAGATATATAGAATGGTTAGCAGAGTTAATATAGCAATTACAATTAGAACTACCCTAAAGATAATTATAGATTAACTTAAACTTCCTATTATCCCTATAATCGTATGCACCGATTTATACTCCCTCTATAAGTGCTTGGTTAAGCTTGGTACTACAAAGGAGAAGCGCCTTATAATTAATATTATAGCACTTTATTAATCCTACAAACAGCGAGAACTCTTTAAGATTTAATAGATTAACGGTTAAGATAACCTAGTAGACGCAATAACGAAGGCAAACCCAAATAAGGCTCTAGAAACGTTTGTTAACACAAATACTCTATATATACGAGTTAAAGGTTGGGTTAAAAGGAAGTAGGAGTATAATATTCTATAGACCCTGACTTAAACCAGCTAATTAGGATTTTCTATCCCCGGGATAGAAAATTGCTATTAGCTTACTTACTACTAGCGCCTTAGCGGCCTACCTGTCTTTACGTTATCTGCTAACTGCCATATTGTCGCATATTGTTGCATATTGTTTAGTATTGCCGCATATTGTTTAGTATTGTTATATATTGTTTGGTATTGTCGCATATTGTTTAATATTGTCGCATATTGTTTGGTATTGTTATACACTATCTGGTATTATCGCATCCTGTCTGTTTGTCTATATATAGATGGCAATTATAAAAAGAAGAGTTGCCAGTGTTGGGAATAAGGCAAGCTACCGTTACGCTAGGTATATTGCCGTTACGTGCTAATGTGGCCCTAGCGTAGTAAGGAACCTTAAGTTCCTTACCCCTTTCCTCATTCCTATTAAAAAGAAGAATAACCATTATACTATCTACAAACCGTAGCTACGTGATATCCCCTTATGTAACCAACATATATATTTAGTAAAATTTTAATACTATAAATAAATTACAACCCTATTTTATATATTATATTTAACTAATAACGTATTTTACTACTAAGTGTCTAACACTACTAAGTGTCCGACATTAAAACGCACCAAAAATTAAGAAATTTATACCTTAATATCTTAACAACTACTTAATAATAAATTCCTATAATTTATATTTGGACTTTTATATACACTTTATAGCTTCTATTAAAGTTGCATAGTAGTTAGTTAAGTGGTTTTTAAGATATTAAATTTGGGGGCCAAAATAAGGCCAAAATTTTATATCTTAATAGCCACTAAACTAATTACTATGCAATTTTAATAGAAGCTGTAAAGCGTATATAAAAGTCTAAATCTAAATTATTAGAATTTATTATTAAGTGGTTATTAAGATATTAAAGTATAAATTTCCCAAATTTTAGTACATTTTGATATTAGACACTTGGTAGTGTTAGATACTTGGTGGTAAAGTACGTTATAAAATATAGTTAAAGAAATTTAAAACTTTTAGTTAAGTAATTCTCTAAATTTTAAGAGACTACTTAGGCACTATATAAGTGCTATAAACTAAAGAAGTTTATTAGAATATCTAAGAAAATTAAAGGCGGTATTAAAATTCTTAATAACCTCTAACTCCAGAGAAAAAACCCTAATTTTGCAGATTATATAGGAAAATACTCTAGGAATCTTGGAGAATCTGAAAATTCCTCCTTAGAATAAACTAAGGAAAATATAATTAAGCAAAAAAGACAAAAAAATCCATATCTTGTTGGTAAAACTAAAATATTAGACTAAGCTACTTGTCAGAATCTAAATCTTTAGGAAATTTATAAGGAGCTAGCAAGATTTATTAGTAAATTCTAAAAAAAATAAGCTATTTCACGTACCTAGTTAAAGACCACCCCTGGACTTAATTTTAGAAACCTTCTTTAATATAGCTACGCGAGCACCGTTAATATTCTATAAGAGTATATATATTAGGTCCCGCCGCGCTTAAGACAAGTTCGTAAGCACTCTCAGTCTTTTTGGCCATATGGCGACGTAGAGGCGGGCCACGTTACATATTCAACATCTTAACAGAAAATTCAAGAAATTAACCAATTTTACTTAGAAAAATATATATTAGAAAAAACGAGAATTAAATACCTTTTCAACTAAGAAAGTACTAAAAAGAATCTTAAAAAAGGAAAGTAGGCAGACCTATATCTTCCAAATACCTTAGGTATTTAATTATTTTTATCTAGGTTGGAATTTCCCTAAAAAAAATTAGTTTTACTAAAATATATAAGAAATAAACTAGATTTCTTACCTCCTAGAGACCCTTCTTTGCACACTAAAGCTTAAAAATGGATTCCTAGGTAAAGTAAGAAATTAAATTACGGGTATTAAAAATTTTAATAATATACTTTATAATTACAGCCACAAGGAAGTTTCTTAACTGCCTTAGTGCCATTAATTTCACCATTAGCAGGAATTTTCTAAAAAAACATTAAAAACTTACTATATTTTAGATGCGGTAGGTATAGCACCTAGGATCTACGTCTTTATATTCCTAGAAACCAGCCCTAAAATATTAGAAAAACTAAGAAAAAAATTAATATTTCTTATCTCAACTTCTCCTTAAGGTCTTTGTCTTAATCTTCCTAAATAAAATTAGCATATTCTTAGAGCTACCAAGAAAAAAACATACCTTTAACGGCTTCCCTAACAACCATCTTTTCTAGTATACTGCCTTTTTAGCAGCAGTAAGGGCAGCAGCACTGGCAGATCTAATATCCAAAATTTAAAATAATTCTTGGAAAAAATAAGAAAATAATAAAAAGGAAATAGACAAAACTATAAATTAATATAGCAAGAGACCGTATATTAAATAATTCTTCCTAGCGAGAAAGAAAGCCCAAGATATCTAAAAATCCGATAATTAAGTCATCGCTATAGTAGAAAACCGAGAAATAAAAAACCCAAAAATTTAAACTCAAATTTAAGTTGTTAATTTAAAGTTAATATCTTAAAGTAAATAAGAAAATAGTAAGCAGTATAATATAGAACCAAGAAAGGAAAAAAGAAATCTTTTTAACTTTAAAAATATAGTGCTAGAGGCTTTTTTTTTTCTAAAAATATATGAAAAATATATAACTTAAAAAACTACTTACTTGGGAGGTATTTTAGAAGCTCTAGAAGAGCTATAGGATTAGAAATCTAGTATATAAGTTAGTATATAACGTATATAGCTGTCACGGGACGGGGTCAAGGGCTACAGAGCGTATGTATTTGAGGAGTCTACAAGACGTTGCGCGATTGATCGTAAGGGTCGAGGGCGTAAGGAGGTGATATACCTACGCGTAGCTGACGTAAGCTGTACGTAAGGTGTACGCGAGAGCACGGGGCTCTCTTATGGAGGCCCCTGCGGTGGGGTTCCGTAACACTACCCCCCCTCCTATAGAGGCGGAGCTCCGGCGATGCTGTGGTTACTATATATATATAGAAGGGATACTTAAGATATAGAGAAGAGAAAGAAAAGGGGGTATTGCTAAAGGCTTGTAATAATGTTATATAATAAGGCTTGGCACCTAAGAATCTAACTAATTAGACAACTTTAACCGCCGGTTGAAGTTCCTAGACATCTTAATAATATTCCGGTCACGTAATTGCACTTTACTATTATATAATGGCAATCTGCGGCAATCTAATGGCAATTTACCCTTACGTGGTAATATATAACAGTTTAACTCTATAAGGGCTCCTATAGAGGATTAGGTATAAAATCTCTGCTTAGGCCTAGTTTCTATGGGTTTATATAATAGAAGTTGCTAATTAGATCTTTTATATTTTTAAAGTCTTCCCATGGCTGCTATTCTGGCTAATCTATGTTAAATCCTATATAGATAGCTTTGTAGTAGAGCTGCTGTTCTCTGCCTTTGCTAAAGTATTTAGAGTTAATAATTTGTTTAATAGTCCACTTCTTATGGTTCTTATCTTTGTTCTTATCTTGGATTAGTACTAGTAGGGGTTTAGGCTATGTCTGTTTTAGTAAGGGATTAGGCTAATAAAGGTATAGTAGCTATAGGTGGAATATAGGCTATATCCCGCGGGTAGTTAGGGCAGATAGGAGCTCTAGCTTATATGCGGCTCCCCTATTAATAACTTGTTTAATTAGATAGGGGCTGAGGTTTTTATAATTAAGTGACTTTATAGGCCTCTGTGTAGAGATATTATATATATTTAGCTATACCTAGTTGCCAACACGTATCTCTAGTGGTAGCGTTCTATAATAGTTAGTAAAATAGGCCTACTTTGCTTAGGCCTAGGCCATTTCTCCCTTATAGTAGTTAAGTAGATTTTTTATATGGTCTGTATATTGGTTGGCAAGTAGTATCTTAAGGCGTTTTCTATATAGCAGTTTTTTATTAATAGGTTCTGGTGGCTCTATGCCAGATTAGGGGTAGTAGCCCTTATTCGCGAAGAATGGGGTAAGTCCTATAGTGGTTAAGATATAGTTATTTACTGTAAATTCACCTAGTGGAAGGTAATCTACTTAGTTATTTTAACTATAGGCAACTACCTATTATAGGTATACTTTTATGCTAGTATTAGTGTTTTCCGGTTGCCTAGCAGTTTTGTAGTAGAAGGATATAGATATCTTAATGGAGATGCTAAGGCATTGGTAGATTCGTCTCTATACATTAGAGCCGAACTATATGCCTTAGTCAGATATAATTAAGTTAGGTAACCCATATAATTAGTAGATTTTATAGAGGAAGGTATTAATAACATTACTAACGGCTACGCCTTTAGTTAGGATGTAGTGGCGCTCTTTTATAAGTTAGTATATTATTATAAGGATGTTCTTATAGGTATAGCCATATTGTTTATAGGGTGGTAGGTTAATAATAAAATCTATGGCTATATCTGCCCATTATTATATAGGTACTAGTAGAGGGTGCAGTAGTCCTTGGTACTTTATATTAAAGGCCTTAGCGCGCTTATAACTATAGTAGGCGCCTATAAAGCGTTTAACTAAGTCTATTATTTTAGGCTAGAAGTAGTATTGGCTAAGAAGCTTATAGGTTCCTCCTTTGCCTAAGTGGCCGCTTAATTAGAGGTCATAGGCCATTTGGATTAGTTGCCGTTATAGATTTTCTAAGTTAGGGATAAATAGACGGCCTTTATAATAGAGCCTATTTTCTTTTACTTCTAAGGCTGCTATATTAATCTGGCCTAAGCTTTAGAGGTTAGTTGGTAGCGTATAGGCACTAGCGGTCTTTACAGTAACAAGTTGATATAGTAATAGGTTAATAGAGGTATTATATGCCGTGGTAATAAGCTTGTTAATTTTAGGGGGTAATTCTAGTTCTATAGTGTAGAGCTGAGGTATAGTTGGCTCTATTATAGATAGCATACCTAGGGCCAAATTTTATGCTTTTAGGATTGTCTGTTATTGGAACTAGTTATAGGGGTTATCTTTAGACTAAGGAAGGTCTTATAAGTGACGTGTTAGGCTATTAGGCTTAGTACCTTATACTCCTAGCCTATATATGATTTTAAAGTTAAAACTAGAGAGGAACTTATTCTAATATGCTTAGCATTAGTTTAGCTGTTTTATAGTTATAAAGTACTTAAGGTTATAATAATCCGTAAGGACTTTAGTTGGCTGGTTAGGTTCTGCTAAGGAAAGTTATGGTTGGAATTCCTTAAATGCTTATACAATTGCGAGAAGTTCCTTATTATAGATCTTATAGTTATATTCTTGTGGTGTAAGCTTAGATAAGTAGAATATAACTAGGTAGAGGAGACTGTTATTAGCTATCTAGGAAAGGACGCCTACATTGACGTGGTCTGAGGAGTTAGTCTTAAGGTAGAGTTGTTGTCCTAGTATAAAGTAAGCTAGGATGGGTGCTTTAGTAAAAGCTTTTTTAAGGTCTTAGAACGCCTTCTTGTATTTAGGCGTCCAGATAAAATGTAGATGTGTTTTTCTTCCTTTTATAGAAAGGCCCTTTATTCGCATTATTGCTATAAGTGGTGCTACAACACCTGAGAAGTTGTATATGAATTTTTAATGGAAGTTGGCGAAACTAAGGAAAGCTTATACGTCCTTAATATAGTTAGGGGTTTGCCATTTAGTAATTATGCGTACCTTTTTAGGGTCCATACGGACACCCTTAGTAGTAATAATTAGTTTAAGGTATTTTACTTCTATAACTAAGAATTTGTACTTCTTTAAATTAATATAAAGTCCTGTGTCCCTAAGGCGCTATAGGACCTTTTAAACGTGCTCGGTATGCTTAGAGGGATTATTGCTATAGATAAGTATATTGTCCAGGTATGTAGAGCAGAAGTCGTTGAGGTAGTCCTATAAGGCGTTATTAATATAGCTTTAGAAGCTGCTAGGGCCACTGTATATACTAAAGGGCATAATGGTATATTTAAATTGGCTAAAGCGTAATGTGAATATGGTTTTCTATTTGTTACCTTCCCGTATTTAGAGGTAGTTAAAGGCGGTAATAATATTAAGCTTGGTATAGATTTTAGCTTAACTAAGCCGCTTAAGAGTCTTATGTATAAGTGGTATAGGGTATTAGTTCTTAATTGTAATAGCGTTAAGTCCTCTATAGTTAATGTAGAATTGGATACCTCCTCCTAGCTTCTTAGTAAGGAGGATAGGGGTGGCTGCTAGGGATATGCTGGGATAAATAAATCCTTTGTTAAGGTGTTTGTTAATGTACTTTTTAATAACTAGGAGTTTATCTTTTAATATTAGATAGGGTCTTTTATAGGGTAGCGTTTTTCCTTATTTAATATTAATGGCATAGTTATTAGGTTAATGTTGGGGGAGTGTATCTACGCTCTTTTATAAGCACACTTTAATAAAGTTATAGTACCTTTTAGGGAGGAGCTTGCGGAGTTCCTTATTGGTAAGTCCTTTTTTAAGCTTTGTAAACTTCTTAAAGTTTAAAGGTAAAAGTCTGTAGAGTTTTATAGGGGCATCGTTTTCTAGGAGGTTAACTATATATATCCTATTACTATAGAGGATGTAGTCCTATTCTTTATTAAGCTTGTATAGTTATAATTAGGAGGCTGTAGTAATGGTCTAGCCTTTCCTATATGCTATGCGGTAGAAGGCTGTGGCACTTATATAGTGGTAGTTAGTTGTGGGTAGGGTAATAAGGGGTTCCTTAGGTTAGTATCCTAGGGAGTAGATAGAGGCGGCTAGGCTATATCCTAGGCAAGTCTCTCTGCAGTATTTAGAGTTAAAGGTTACTTCTCTCTTTTTCCAGTTAATGGCGGGGTTGTATTATTTAAGCTAGTTCATTCTAAGGATAATGGAGTAATTAGTAAGTGGTGTAATATAGGCCTAGAGCTCTTCCTGGTGCCTATTTATATCTAAGTGGAGTTATACTATATAGGTAATCTTTTGTGCGGTATAACTACTATTAGTGAGTTATAGGGCGTGGGCTTTAGTAAGGGGTAAGGTAGATAGGTTATAAGTATACATAAATTAGGTATCTATAAATTTATTAGTAGCTCCGTAATTAATTATAGAACGGCTTTTATATTGTTTTTTGGCAGTAATTCCTATTATAGGTAAAACTATCTGTTTTTATCTATTTATCTTTACTAAGTTATTTATTAAGTAGGCCGATATATAGATCCCTTTATTATTAGGGCGTCCTAACCTGTAACTTAGGGCTAGGACTTAGCGTTTTCTATTTCTATATCTAACTCTACTGCTGTTGCTGCGTCTTTGTCTTGTACGGTAGTAGTATATAGTAATATATTTGGTATTTAAGGTACTAGGTTAGGTATTAGGCGGCAGCTGCTAAACCTAGCCATTAGACAGCTTGGGCTATAGCTGTAACAGCCTTCTTAATGGCATTTATAGCAACGCCTTAGCTTTTAGAGTAGCTTGTGTTTTCCGTCTAGTAGCTTCTATAGGAAGGTTGGTATAGAGAGGTTAATATTAGGACCAGTAGTATTGCTTAGGGTAGTGGGCATTGGTGGTTTAGTAGGTCTAGAGGGCTTCTATAGGGAGGTCTTTAGGCAGGGGTTTATGGTAGCAATCTAGTTTAGCTATTATTTAATCTTCTATAGGGCTGCTACTATATTGTAAACGTTATTATAATTATGGTTGGCGGCTGCGTAACTAAGGCGATAAGTGACTTTTTTAAGAAGATTTTTCTGGTTTTTAGTATTATCTTAGGTAAGGGCTCTAGTATATTCCTAGAATTTAACATAGAACTTGTTGAATAATTTAGTGAGACTTATCTTTAGGGCATGTAGTTTAGCTTAACTGGTAGCCACTAGGTTATAGTCGCGGTATATTTAGTTAAGGTTATTAAGGACTTCCTAGTAGGACTACCACTTTTAGGGACTGCTAGTTTCCTATTAAGTAAAGAGCCTATTAAATGGGATGCCCTTTATTTACCTAATAATATAACCAATCTTAGTATCTTCTATAGGGAAAAGGTAGGCGCTCTAGGTTAGTTTTTTATGGATTTGCATCTTCTAGTGGTTATATTCCTTGCGGTCGCCCTTAAAGATTAGGGGATTAGGGTAGCGTGTATTAGACCCTATAGTGGCAGTTTAGGTTTAGTTGTTATGGCTTTTATTATTGCCGCTGTGGTAGGAGTTCCTATTAGGCGAGGCTGCTTGGCGCTAACTCTCTGTTAAGCATTAAGTAGGTAAGGTTGCCGGGGGTATAGAGACATAGGTAGCGTTATATACAGTAAAGGGGTGTCTAGTATTGTTACAAATGTGCTTATTAAGCTAAGATTGTAGGTATTTAATTATACCCTCTCTTTTAGTAACTGTAGCAATAAGTATAATCTTAGCCTTCTTTAATTGTTGGATGTTGCATTTAGATACACAGAGGTTGTCTTTAATCTCTTAGCGTATGTTATTAGCGAGCGCCTTATAAGCTTATAGGTCTTAGATAATATTATAATTTTAGGCAGTACGCATCTTAGCTTGTATAAGCTTTAGATAATAGTTCTATAGAAGGTAGTAGTATTTGTTAGGTTCTTGTGTTACTATTTTTACAAATATTTTAGCGTCTTATATCTTGATCTTAATGGGTAGTAGCCCTTTGGCTTGTTTATCCGTAGTTATATAGTTAATAAAAGATGAGATATTATTAATGTCTACCTTATTAAGGTTGTTATAGTCTTTTAAGCCACTAGGCTTCCCTTTAGGGGTTAAGGCTAGGGCTAATGAATTAAATCCCCCTGGGATTAATTGGCGTCGTGGGTTTAATATAGGTATTGGATTGTTCTTTAAGTTTAATATAGTGGCTAGTAAGGAATTTCGTTTTACTATTGTCGGTTCTTTAGAGGTATAAAGTGGGAGACACGCTGCTTCTAGCAGCGCCTATGGTATCGTGGAGACGTAGAATTGGTTGTAGGCTGAGTGTCGGTAATAAAAAGGCGCAATGTAATGTCACGGGACGGGGTTAAGGGCTACAGAGCGTATGTATTTAAGGAGTCTACAAGACGTTGCGCGATCGATCGTAAGGGTTGAGGGCGTAAGGAGGTGATATACCTACGCGTAGCTGACGTAAGCTGTACGTGAGGTGTATATGAGAGCACGGGGCTCTCTCATGGAGGCCCCTGCGGTGGGGTTCCGTGACAATAGCTAATATAAAGCTCTAGCTTACTGGATTTTAGCTCATTAATAAGCGTTAAGGTGTTTAAGGTTGAAGAGCTTAATTAAAAGTAAAGTTATCTTAGGCGCCAAGCCCTTGCGTATGCTAGGCCGTTTTGGGCCTAGCGCCCCAACGTCTACACCTAGACAGTTACCCTACAATCCCTTTATATAGCAAGTTTTCTTGGACTTTTCGTATATATATACCTCATAAGCCAATCTAGAGGCTCTATACTGTATAGAGCTTGGTATTAAAGCCTCTAGTCAATGTAATTGCTTAGTAGCAAAGGTACTGGCGCCTTACTAACGCTTAGATATTGTGGTAAATAGCAGCAACGTGGCTAGAAAGCCTATAATATCTAGTGTAGTTTAATTAAAAAGCTTCAGTTTTGTCGCCGTCTATTTGATTATTAAATTGTTAATAAAATATTGTCCTTATACCGCCTAAAAAACGTTATATATCTTTAGCTCTAAAGCCTTTAAGGCCTCCAAAGCCTCTAAAAGCACCTCAAGCCTAGGAGTCCTATTTACAACCCTTTTAAGCAACGCAGTATACACACAATAGCTTGTTGGTAGTAGTTGTACAGCCTCTAGAGGCTTTAGTAGCTTTAGAAGCTATATAATAGGTAGTGGTGTTAACTAAGGATATTAAGAAGGCTGGGCCAAGTAGCCAGATAGAGAATATTAAGGATAAATTAGAAGCTGTTTTTAAGGCCTATAGTAAGGCTGCTAAGGATAAGGCAGATAAGGTAGATAAGACTGAACTACCAGAGCTATTAGCTAAAGCAATTATAAGAATAGGCCTTCCTACTGTTTTTACTTTATGGGAGCCTATAGCCGCTATTCCTAAACTGGATTTTAAAGTTATTAACCTTCTAGATAAGTTAATATTCGCCATTTAGCATACTGGTAAGCCTATTAGCGGCTTTAATATAGGCGTTAAATCTAATAATCTTTCTAATTAAAATAAGGGTAGTAAGCGCTCTGCTTATTATATACTAGCAGATTAAATTAGTATAGTATCTAGTAGGTGTAGATCTAGATAGGACCTACCAATTTAAGTATTTCTACTATTCTTTAGTATCAGTATATTTAAGAAGCTCGCGGTTAATATAAACCTATATACAGCGTTTTAAAAAGCTGGTAAATATTACCAATTAGGACAATATACTGGTAAATAATTATGGATATGGAAGGAGACCTCTGCCAGCAAATTAATAATTTGGATAGGACTTATTATCTATATAGGCGTCTTTAAAGTTACCTAAGTATAGGAGCTTTGGGCTATAGATCCTAAATATCCTAAATACTTAATTAGCTTATTTATAGGCTAAAAAAGATAGGAGTAACTTAAGCGCTTCTTCTATATCTTACCACCTCCACCAGAGGGTATTAAACGTTAGGTTTTTAAAAAGGTTAAGCCATTAATAACTCCTTTAGGCGAGGCGTTTAGGAAGTACATTATACCTAGATCTATGGTTAGCTTTAATGAGATAATAGTAAGGTTTACTAGATAATCTATAGCTATAATTAAATTACCTAGTAAGCTAGTACCTAAGGGCTTTAAGATATTAAGCCTTTATTAATATAGGTATTACTATAGCTTTATATTTACCTTACCTGGCTGCTTTTTTAGACTTCCTTCTTAAATAGATTATTAAGATATTGTCCTCTTAAAGACCTCTAAGTATATCCTCTACCTTACTCAACAGCTTCCTTTTTAGACTTGCCAATTTTGCCTATTTTTAGATAACTACTTCACAAATATTCTATTGCTCTAGGTACTTCAACAACTTAGAATTACTGCAGCTGGCATAGCTTAATTAAACTTAAAGGATCATCTAGAGGTGTATAAAAGAGCTAATAAAAGGAAGGAAAGGCTACCGTTTAATTTTATTACAAAAGTAGTCATCAGCATAGTTAATTTAGTGCTTTTAATTATATAGCAGGATAAGAATTTAGTACGGTTTTTAACAACAGCTTACTTATATAGCAATAAGGACATTAACAAAGTCAATTAGCGTCGGCTGCGGGCATATAATTCCTTTCTTAAGAAGCTAGTAGCTAACATTTAGGGCAATAATCTAATTAAGAAGTTGACGCTTCCTAGGCTCTCTATTAACTACAATAACTAGATAGGCGGCGTTAATATTCATAATTAACTTTAAAGCTACTATACTACCCAGATCACTACTGTGCGCATCTAGCTGCCCTTATTCTTCTAGGCGCTTAATACGGCTATAATTAACGCCTATATTATTAGTAAAAAGATCTTTTAGATATTAAGGAAGCCCCTCTAAACCCACCGCCGTTTCTATATATAATTAATATAGAACCTTATTATTATAGGCAGTTAGCAGATAGGCCTAAGTAAGCATAATACTGAGCATCTTCTTTGTTAAAGCTTACCAAAATATAGGCAATATCAACCTGGTATTGGGCCTAGTTATAAAAATATTAAAACGAATTAAAGAACCACCTACATCACAGCTAAAACCCCACTACCTATAATTTAACTATATAAGACGCAAACTCACCATTCTATTAAAAGCTTTATAAGGAAATAAGGCCATAAGGGCCCACTAAGGTGCTAGATATATAGATAGAAGGAGGCAAAGAAGCTTATAGCAAAGATTAGGCAAATAGTATATAAATGCAAGACCTATAGGCTTCCTCTATGCCTTCAGTGCTTTAACAACTTTTATTTAGTAGGTGACGACTAGGTAACTATTTTAAGTCCTCTACTTCCTTATCTATCTAATATTAAGACTCCAAAGCTAATTAAGCCTTTACTGCAGTGTCCTTTTTAACCTCCTTTAAGCCCTCCTCTACTGCCTTTAATTAATCCTCTATATTAAATAACCGCTAATTAAACCGTTTAACTACTCGTAGCACTTGGTACACCTCATTTAACATATACAGCACGTCTTCCCTTATAACCTTAAGCTGGTCCTTCACCGGCTTATCCTTATTAATGTTAAGAACGCGTATAAAGTGGATAGGTGGCAGTTTAGGGAAGGACTCTAATAGAGAATTTTCCTATATAATTAGTAGCTAGTTAATAGAGGAAGGGCAAAAACCTACAGTTATGACGTTATACATCACGGCTTTTTGCCCAACTTCCTTAATAAAAAATATATAGGTGTTTTTTGTTTGTTGTGGCCTTCTATAGCATTTCGTCGGCATTGCAATATTAACGCGTTTTGGTGAGGCTTGCTAATAAAATCACGCTAGCTAGGGTGTCTGCAGCATGCTAACCTAGGCAAGAGCGCCCAAAGTGCCCAATACGAAAAGTCTCTTTTGCTACACAAAGGGATAGGAAGTCCTCCCCCCTGCGTGCACGGTCCCACTCAATACACACCCAAATCAAATATTGCGAAGCCTTGATTTGAGGCTGTAGAATCACATACAATTAATAAAATTGTCTAGATTTTTGGTGTAATAATCTACTAAGTTTCCTTATTTAAATAAGCTATTGTATAAGATTTTCCGACTATAGGAAGTTGTTAAATTTAGTATTAAGCGCGAGTAGCCCTAGATATAACCACTCTATCTACCTCCTTAATTACGACCTTTAAAATAACAATAAGAGATTGCCTAGTAGCTTGTTTCTTCCATCTACCTCCTCTTACTAGCTTAAGGTCATTTTAAAGCTGTAGATTTGCTACGTAAGCATATACAGCCTTCTCTCTCTGGCGACGTTTTTAGCTGCCTTCTTCTCTTACTAAACCTTGGCTTGTATTCTAGCCTGCTTCCTCTATACTATTACAAGTTGTTGTTCTTCCTTTATAAGTTACTTCTAAATCTTCTTATTTTGTAAGCATACCTCCTCTTAGTGTTGTAGTTGTTTACGCTCCTTTTAAAGCTCTATTACTCGCTCAATCTTTAAGGGGCTAAAAAACATAGCCTTACAATTAGTTTCTGCACATAGTTTATTAAAGAGAGGCTTCCCATAAGCTCTCTTCTTTTTCTTATTGCCAAGCGCCTTTTAGAGGTCCTTATTTTCAGAGCAGAGGAGAGCAATATTAGTGGTTAATTCAAGAACTGTTTGTTTTTAAGCCTTTTGGCCTACGGCTCTATAGCCTTATTAACTATATCTTATAGAAGCCTGCGTACCTTCCTCTAGTTACTTACTAAAAGGGCTAAGGTATCTGAGTTCCTTAATAAAGGCCAAGAGGCTATTTTACTTTACTTTTATTAGGTCTTAATAGCGCTAAAAATAACCTCTAGATTAAATAGATTAAGCCCAGTATTTGCCCACCCACTAAGTATATTATTTTAGTAAAGGCCCTATTATAGGCAGCCTAAAATAGATAAAAGAAATCACGTTTTATAATAGAAGAGAGGCCCTAACTTTTACAGATAAGATTATTAAGTTCTTTACTATAATACATGCTAAGAGGAGAAAAGAGACTAATATTAAGAGGTTATAGTTGGTGGGTTAAATAAGGTGGAAATATAGCTACTAATATCCTATGCTTATAACACTAGTTAAGGAAGTTTATATTAATATAAGATCCGTGGCTATCTAATATTAAGAGCCTCTAGGATCTTCTGTTTCTAGCCTTCTTCTTTATTTCTATATTAAAAAGGGTAGTAAGCTACAAGAATCCCATCTCATTATTTATCTAACCTATTGTGGTAGATAAAAAAAAGACCCAATATTATTTAGGGTTAAAATCTTAAAGCTAGGAGTCCTAGAGGTTGCTAAAATTGGCTTAATAAATAAGGCCTAAAGGGAGGCTCGTTTCGTTAGCATAGATACTTATAATTATTATAATCCACTCTCTATTACCGTCTTAACCAGCGCTAAAAAGTCTACCTTAAACTGCTTCCGATTTGGTATAGATTCTTTTACTTTTATTAAGTACGCTAATAAGAAAGCCCTTTTTATCTATATTGTATATATTATATACCTTAATATTATACTTCTTAATTTTCTCCTTTAATAACTTATAAAAGAGCTTATATTAATATAGATTATTAGCCCTTTTATAGGCGATATTAACTAGGGCTAAATAGCTTAATTTTATCTTATCCTTATAGCACTTAATAAACCATAAAACCCAGTTCTTTCTAGGCGTTATTCTTAAAATCTTAAAAGCGAAATTTTATACCATTTAGGATGTAGGAGGTAGGCCACGTTTGGTAAGAAGATTTATATACCTAAGAAGAGTCCTCTCCTACTATATTGATAGAAGAGATTTTATTTCCGCTGCATCCTATCTAGCGCGAGTAATCTACCAATAACGCCGCGAAAGTGTAGTATAATTAATATTAAATTCTTTAGCTGTCTAAGTATAATTAGGAGGATCTTATAGCTTTAGTGCAGCAAGAGCGGCATCAATTGGGTCCATTTTAATTGTATACAATAGAGTTGAAATTTTAGTGTTTTTGGATTTTGGTATGCATTGAGTGGGACTATATACGCAGTAGGGAAGACGCTCAGACCTACGGAGGATAAATTATCCTATCCGGTCGGGTGGATAATAATCCTATCTAAGGATAGCCCGGATATCTAGATATCCGCAAGAATTTAACTATCCCTTCCCCTAGTGACGTCCTATAAGAGTTAAACTATACGCAAATACTAGAATTAAAAGTACGCGTATAGTTATAGAGCCTTAATCCTATTAATTTTATTAGCTAGCCCTTATTAATAATAGTAGAATAAATATAATATAGAAAGAAATAAACTAAACCTTTACTCCCTATTATACGACGCTATAAATATAGCTAGTAGACTTTGTTTCTATATTAACTACTAGACACTTTTGGAGCTCTTGCTGCATCTAGCCCAAAAAGACCAAACTAACTAAAAGAACCCTGAAAAACACTCTAATAATCCCCTGAGATGCATGCATCACAGGGGAGGCACAGGTGGAACAACGGTGGTACACAGTCGCGCGCGACCGCCAGACCTATACCCAATAATAGCCCCCCACAATAACAACAAGGACGGGTGAATACTACACTAAAAAGCGGAAATACCCTAATTAAGAAGGCATCTAACAAAATATAAAGCCTATTAGACGTGTCTAGTATCCAGAACTATGGGGGAGTATCTGTTAGCTATTATAAACTAATACAGCTAGCAAAATAGCTCCAGTTTAGCGAACCTTAGGCGCCCCTCCAGTAAACCCTTAATTAAATCCTCCAACGGCTAAACAAAATTGAAGATAAATAAAACCCCCCCTAATAGGCGAACCGTACCTGGGCCGCTATAGCTGCGCTCCTATAGCACAGGGAACCTACCCCCCTAAAGATAATAACTGGGTATATAATCACAATACAACCAAATACAGAAAAGGTAGAGGAACTTAGGGGATAATCAGAAATAGAAGTTCTTATAAAGATTTATAAGGAGGTCTACAACACCGTCACAGTCCAACACCTTAGGAGTGGAGATATTAGAGTTACCCTAAAGGACCAATAGGTAAAGGAACGGGCCGTAAGGGTAAGGGACAGGCTAGGAGAGCGTATTAGCATAAAAGTGCTTTATAAAGATTACCTAGTTAAAGTCCTGTCGGTTCCTATAAGCCTTAGGGTAGAAAGGGGACGCCAGGCAGATAATACAGCAACTATATAGGAGATAGTAAAACAAATGGAACACCTTATACTAGGACTTGTAATTACCCAAATCTAATGGCTTTAATAGGAAAATACAAACTAAGCATATAATGAGAATAATAAGAGGACACAAGGGGTGCCAAAGACTCGCTAGGGAAATAATAGACGAACGTATAGCTCCCTTATCGTTAGCGTATATACACTAGGAATACAAAAACTTCTTATCTAAAAAGGAATAATTATAAATGGCCTTATATATAATATAAGGCTCTATAACCACAGACTACGCCTAGAACGATATTATTGCTGCGCATAATAGGGACACACCCAATCCACATACGCAGCACAGGTGTGCTGCGGCCACTGTGCAGGCCCTTATAATACAAGATAATATACAAATTAAAACCAAATAAAATGCGCGAACTGTCACCAAAGCATATATAAGGCGTAGGAGAGAGAAGACTGCATTAAATATAGGAGACGGAAGGAAAGGGCTTAATAGCTGCGGGAATAACTACACGCTAGGTTATATAAATAGAAACAACAGGTGATAAGCTAGGGGGACACAGGTGTCTTCCCAGCATTTCCTATCTTTAATACTGGGGGGCTAAGCCAGCTATCCTAAGCCTTAACGGGCTAAAAGCGACGCTGTATAACATCACCAGACCGAACAGGGACATAAGGGATATATAGGACACAAGGGAGAGGACGCCCAGTAGGAAGACCCCCATGGACAGCTATAGTAAGTTTAAGGCCGGGATAATTAAGAATTAGATTTAACGCGGTAAATATAACACATATAGCTGGCTTATAAGGGGCATATAGCTAACTGGTAAGAACGGGGGAAGAACCGGAGGTAATAACAGACTTAGATTTAGAAAGGCTAGTAGGAATATAAGATACAGGAATGGAAAGCTCTATATAAAATAAGTAGTGGCTAGGGAGTAAATATAGGAGATAGAAGTTCTAAATATTTCAGAGAAAGTGGAAACGGAAAAAGTAAGGAGTAAAGGAGAGGCGAAGGACCCCCACTAGGGGTCCGCCACTTGACCATTATATAATATAACTGCGGCAATACGAACTACCATCTAGTAAGGCCCTTACTAGACAGTCTAAACCTAGAGAAACACTATATTCTTGCTATATAAGAGCCGTATTATAATACCTATATATAATTAATATACTGCCCCCAAGGATTCTAGCTCCTGTATAAACCAAAAGCAGCCATACGCGTATGCTTTATAATCAGCAAAAATATCAGCCTTGCCTTATAGTTATAGCAGGCAGTTAACCTAGATATTGCAGTTATAACCATCCAGATATATAGGGGACTAGTATAAATTATTAATGTCTATAACCCTAGGGTCAAAGGGGTAGCATAGATAGAGAATATTATATCTGTAATAAGCTTGCTAGAAACTGAACACGCGGAGTCCATTCTACTAAAAGACATAAACCTCCACCACCTATAATAGGGGGGCATCTATATTGCTGCTAATTAACAGGTAGAGTGCCTACTAAGAGCTATAGATAATAGGGGCCTTAAGCTAGCTACCCCCCTAGGTGCAATTATATGGCAATGGGGCACTGCCAAAAGTATAATTAACCTTATAATTATGGACGAAAACCTATACCAAAGACTTAAAAGGTGCTCCCCTAAAGAAGAATAGGTATTTACCTTAGACCATATCCCTATCCGGATATAACTAGATCTGGACATTAAGGCATAACTAAATAGTAAAAGATACGTAATAAGGAAGCTTAATATAGATAGCTTCCTTAATATAATTAAATAACAACTCTAAGACCTAGAAGAAATCTACCTAATACCAAATAAGCGAGGCTTATTGGCTACCCCTAAGGAAATTAATTAAAGACTAGAAAGGATCTAGGCAGCAATTAAAAGCGGGCTAAAAAAGTACTGCCCAGTTTTAAAACTAGGCCCCTACACACAATATACATGGTCCGTATAGTACGCGGCCCTTGTAGCCGGCTAATAACAAGCAAGAAGGAAATACACAAGCAGCCACAATTCTAAGGACAAGAGATAATATAAAGACATAAGAAACCAGCTAAAGAATACCCTAAGAAAAGAAGCAAGGAATAACTGGAGACGGTTTATAAACAAATACATTATTAACTTGAGTCTCCCCTATAACAAGGGCCTTTAGACTATAGCAAAATGGGTAAAGAAAAAGGCAGAATACCTAGTAGAAGATCTACACCTACTACCCCTATGAAGAGTAGGCAAACTATAGGCTACAAGTAATAATAACAAGAAGGCAAAGATCCTTATAGAAAGATTTTCCCCTTAACTGGCTCCAGTAGACCTTAGCGATATTACTAGTAAAACACTGGTAACTCGCCTAAGGGTTAACAGCGATATAATAATTAAAGAAATGGCTAGAACTATTAGCCGCCTCTTAAATAATATAGTACTAGGACTAGATGGGATTCTAAATAAAGCCCTAAAGACCTATGGACCACTTATAGCACCTTGGCTTGTAGATGTAGCCAGAGTATACTTTGTAATAGGCTACTACCCGCAACTTAGAAGATCTATAACAACGGTTGTCTTATAAAAAGAAGGTAAAGTAGACTACTTAATCCCAGGAAGCTACTACCCTATTGCCTTAAAAAACACCCTAAGCAAGATCTTAGAAAAGGTTATAGCGGACTATATAGCAGATACGGTAGAGGAACACGCCCTATTACTACAAAGCTAAATAGGGGCAAGAAAGAATCGCTTAACGCTATTAGCACTTACACTACTCGCTACTACTATTAAAACTGTATGGGCTATGCGAAAGGACTTTATAGTATTAATACTTAGCCTAAATATTAGCGGCGCCTATAACAATATACCCTATAAGCGTCTCCTATACATCCTTAGGGTAAAGGGCTTCCCAGAATGGATTATTTAATTTGTTTAAGGATTTATAGGCTAGAAAGAAATATTACTGGTCTTTAACGGATACCAGAGCCCCCCTATTACAGTTATAATAGGAATACTATAAGGATCACCTCTATTGCCTATACTCTTCCTCTTCTTTATAAGCAACCTGCTTAACACCTTTAAGAAAGGGGCGACCTAGGAGATAGGCTTTATTAATGACATAAACCTAATTATATATGGGCTAACAGCTGCAGAGAACTGTAGGACACTAGAGAAAGCCTATAATACCTATATAGAATAGGCAAGATGATATAGAGTCTAATTCTTACTAGAGAAATACTAGCTAATCTATTTTATAAGAAAACGTAACCAATCTATAGATTTTTAGTATATAATCTATATCTAAGGCTTTGGGGGTTAACCGGTTCAAGGCCTAAGGGTATTAGGAGTGTAGGTAGACAGCAAGCTCTAATAGAGCGTATATACGGCGCAAGTGGCCCATAAGGGCCAAGTATAGTATATCGCCATGTCCAGGATTGTTAATTCTATATAGGGTCTATGCTTCCAGAGGTCACGCCTACTATATATAGCAGTTGTCTGGCTAACCATAACGTATAGATCTAGCATTTGGGCTACTGGAGAAACTGAGAAAGGCCCCCTTAAATTACTCCTTAAACTACTCTAAAAGGTCCAAACAGCCTGCCTTAGGAGTATAACAGGCGGGTATAAGCAAACGGCCACAGTACTGCCTAAGAAGGAAGCCAATATTCCCCCCTTATAACTATATATTAAAGCCGATGCAATATAAAGGGTGTAAAAGAAACGCAACTCTAATGTTATAAAGTATATTAAGACATGCCTAAACAAACTATAGAGGGACCCTAGGGTGCCCTATAGGAGAAGGAACTAATAACCCCAAAGTAGGGAAGATATATTAGGAAAATAGGTAGAGAAAGTAGAAGAAGAATAGTACGGCGCTAGGGCCTAGGCCTATATAGAGGAGAAAGGGAGACGCGTAAGAGGCCAGTAAAGATAATAGTAAGGGAGAGAAAGGAGCTAAAGTAGAGCATAAAAGAGTACTAGAAAACTATCTACCGTAATATAATACTAGTTGGACCGACGCTAGAGAGATGAATGGGAGTTAAAGGTATAGAGGCAGACTTAGGCAAGGGGAACCTAAGTTATAGCATAGGTAATGCTATAGGGGGTAAATACCTAAGGGCTCTAAGAGGGCCTAATAAAGGCGAAAAATATAATAGCAACACTCTTAAGGACAGGAATAATAGGACTAAAAGATTGGCTTTACTGGGTGGGTGTTCTAGTGGGTAGCCTAAGGTGCGAATGTGGCTGGCTAAGATAGACACTAAAACACGTAATACTGTTATGCCCCTTACGCACTAGCTAAGAAGCAATGCTCTTAGCAGCTGGCATAGAAAACTATAATACATTACTCTTAATACAGAAAGGCCTTAAGGCGGCTACCCGGTGGCTTATTGGCTAAAATATACTAGACCAGTTCTAGGTTGCAAAGGAAATAGCAATAAAAGGTAAAGGGGCGAGTAATAGGCGCCCCCTAATAACTCTACAGGAGTAGAGTATAGTATGTGATACTAGCGCGTCTGTAGGTTTGTTATAGCAGCAGTAGTTCCCAAAGAGGTCAAAAAGTAAGGTAGTAGAGCACTACTGGTAACTTGTAGGCGACTTATAAGCGAGCCCTAAAAGGCGGGGAGACGGATTATAGGGTTTTCTTAAATAGAGTTTTCTCCCTATATGTATATAAGGAGTAGTCCGCGTGGGCCCAACAGGGATCCAAATCAGACGTTAAGCAATAAATAATAATAATAAATATAGCTAGTATTAGTAAAATTTACCCTAAAAACTTTAACAATAATAATTTCTTTAAAGTTAATATACTGTCAGTACTAGTAGAGGTTGTAAATAATGTTACTAGATAAATAGCGTAGAGCATATGCGGTAGGGGCTATATAGTGTAGTATAGGTCACCTAACTACCTACGGCCCAATAGATAGCCCGACCTTTTACTACCCCTTACTTTCTCCTTTGGTAGAGAAGATAGACACAAATAAATCAAGAACCAGAACTACTATATTGCAATTGCAGTATTACCTAGAGTAATACCAACACTAATTAGTGATATCACAGATTAGGAGTCCGGTGTTATTACAAAGAGAGACAATACGCAATCGCTCCTATCAAGGCCCGTTAATCACGTTGCGTTTACTAAGGAGAACCCTTCCTACTAAGGCCCCTAGGAACTTAAAGAACCAACTCCTACCAAGGCTTCGTTCGGTTCGCGTCCACTACGTAAATTAACACCTAGTACGACCTCTTCACTAAGCGTTAGTACCCCTAGCAGCGTCAGCAGCACCTACCTACACCACAATCTACGCTAGTTATTATATCCAACACAGGAATCCAACGTCTAAACTAGGGTAATGGGATCACCCTAACCAACAAGACTACTGCAGAAGATGTCACTAACTACATTAACTTTAAAATTAATAAGTATACTAAGCGCAACTTTAAGAATAAAAGCTTATGGGAATTATACTAAGAGGACTTTAAGAATTTCAAGGTACAGACATTTAAAGACGCTAATAGGTCTACAATTAAAGAACTCAAACAACTACTCTAACGTAATGGAGTATGGGTCTTTAACAAGAAGAGCAAGTCAGTACTACAAGCACTATATAATATCGCTCACGAGGACAACCCTATGGAATAGTTAAATACAGAAATTAAGCTATTTATTAAGAATGAAGGACCTTTTAATTTATACGCTATTAACTATCGTCTTAAATCACGTCTATTAACTCCCTTAATATCGTTTGCCACTCTAGCTCCTATAGCCGAGCTCCCCTTACCTATAAACAACACGGCTCCCCCTACAAATACCCTAAATATACAACCGACAGAAGCCAAAGCCACCATTAATTATAGTAGAGACTTAGCAACCCTAGCAAAGATATATATAGAGGAAAGGAAATATAGTAGAGAGGATAATAACTTTAACTGCAAGCTCATAATTTTTAACGACCTTTGTAACAGAGTTAATATACTATAAGTGGCAAAGATTAAAGCCTTTCTAATAATGCTATATAGTATTACTCTTAATTTCTACTATAGAAATAAGGCAACCTATATCACTTTTAATGATATCTGTAATGCTATACGCAACTACTTTAAAGGACTAGAATATAAGCGTAGAGTTCTAACAAAGTAGAACGCTATAACTCTTAAAATAGTAATAGTAAAGAGTAAAGGCAAGTCTATAGAGGACTGCCTATAGCTATTACTTAACGACCTCCGTTACTTATAGCATGGTCTTAACGCTAACCTCCGCAATAACAATTTCCTCTATAATAAGCTTATCGTCGCTTATTAAGACGTCGCTGCTTACTAGGCAGCTTGCTCTAACCCACCTACCACACTTACTGGCCTTATAAACAGCCTATAATTATCAATTGTTACTTATAAGAAGATTAATAGTACTATAAAATAACCCGCTAATGTGTTCTTATAGCCTATAGAACAGCCCGCTGACGTATTCTTTACTAACCATTGCTACTACTAATTAACGTCTCAACTAAGTTTATCAAATAATCGTTACGGCAATAACACTAGGACGTGCTTCGTGTGTAAGAAAGGAGACTATTAGTTAACTAGGTATACTAAAGAAGAACGTAACAAAGCAAGAAAAGGATTTAAGAGACATGTCCACCAGTACCTTATGGATAATAATATTAACGATGATTTTGATAAGGATATAACAGCAGTTTTAACTACTACTAGCGGCAATTTCTTCTACAACGACTATAGTGTTAAGCACTTCATAACTTTAAATGGGCTAATACTAATTAAAACCGCTAAGAATATAGTTATGTCTATAAACAACAATGCCTTTGTCCACGGCCTTACTGGTAGTATAGAACCTAGTAGTATAGAACCTAGTGGTACAGAACCTAGTACAGCAAGGCATAGCGACGTTGGCAATAAGAGTAGCAACAATAAGGGCAAAAGCGCCACCTACTTCTGTAATGATAACAATAATAACATTAACATAGAGAACCTTACTATTGATATTAACTTCCTTAACTGTTATTCCGATAACAATAAATAGGACTATAGATACTTGGACACCCCCGTAACACCTTTAATATCCGCAATATCCGTAATAATATCCGTAATAAGATATCCGCGATTCCTGCCCTAAGTATGTGTTAACCTAGTAACCAAGTTCCCGATATATACTCCTTTATACTTTCTTACCTTCTTTCTTTTTATAAATGTCGCCAGTGTCGGTACCAGTAGAGGTTATAAATAACGTTACTAGATAAATAGCGTAGAGCGTATGCGGTAGGGGCTGTATGGCGTGGCGTAGGTCACCTGACTACCTACGGCCCGATAGATAGCCCGACCTTTTACTACCCCTTACTTTCTCCTTTGGTAGAGAAGATAGATATAAATAAATCAAGAACTAGAACTACTATATTGCAATTGCAGTATCACCCGGAGTGATACCAATATAAACTTTTTGCCCTTTTAAGCGGCATTAAGACTAAAGCTAATATTAGTTTAATTCTAACTACTTATATAATATCCCTTGAACCATTAAGTTATATCCAACGTTATTAATAAAATTTTAGCTAATAAGGAACTCTAAATTAACGAACTTTTGGTTTTATATATATGGACCATTATCTTATTAATAAGGTAGGACGCCAAAGGTTAAAGGGATAGATCTTAAAATAAGTCTCTAAGTCCTTAATTTATAAATATACTTATATAGTAATAAAGGAAGAAAAGGCTTATATAAAGACGTATAGGTAGTATATATAAATATATAATATTATTTATTGCTTAACATCTAATTTAAATCCTTATTGGGCCTATGCGGACTACTCCTTATATATATATAGGGAGAAAACTCTATTTAAGAAACCCCTATAATCTATCTCTCCGCCTTTATATAAATATATACTAACTTTAAATATAATAGATTATAAGTTTAAATTCTACTAATATTGTCCTTTATTAGGAATTAAAAAATATAATTATCTAGTATACTTCTTATTCTACTATATAAGAGGTTCTCTAGTAATATTACTAGACTATAGATAAACTCTCCTCTCTATATAATACCTATATAACTAACTACTCTTAAAATAAGTAGAAAAGAGTGAAAGCTTTACTAGTAATTAATATAGAGGCTTAGGTAGAGATATATTAGAGATGTAAGTATAGATAGGGAGGCCCTTATATATAAATATAATTCTAATTTAGGGCCGTAGATCTCTAAATATAACTATAAGTAATCTATATTACTTATATATAGCCAAGAGCTAATTAATACTAGATCTATAAGGCTTATATAGCTACTCCACGTTATCCAATAGGCCCTTACCCCTTTATTAAGTATTAGAGTCTCCTAGGGTTCTATAGTGGGTGCTATGGAAATTGCAAGTAGTAAGATTATAGAGCTTAATGTTTAGTGTATAATAAAAATTCTTAGCCTATAGTGGCGGCAGTAGAAGCATTAGAGGGTAAGGATTAGATTATAGAACTAGAGGATAAGGAATAGATAAAAGTTCCTAAATTTAAACTACTAGGTCTCCTCTCTTTTATACTATTTTTATTTTATTTTATAGTGTTTTATATAAAGAGAAGTATAAATAAAAAGGTAGAAAGGAGATATCTAATTAGTAGGAAAGCTAAAGGTATTTGCTAAGGCTCTGTATAAAGCTCTGCACGAAGCTCTGCGGGAGGCTCTATATATTATAGTGCCATTGTGCAAGTAAGCTAAATAACTACGTTGTGGTATAAAGAGGAGAAGAGGCAAAAAGGGGTATTGTGTATAAGTAGTAGGGCCAGGCGCCAAGGCGCTAGTGGTAGGCTAGCCAACAGTAGGAAATAGTACGTGAGAGGTTAGTGCCGTGATAGTACTTCCCTCCCCTAGAAGGTTTGGTCCCTAAACTAAATAAGTAACTCTAGAACAGAATATTGCTATACTAGTAAATTGCGGTTATATAACCAGTGGCTATAGTATTGGTGAAAAATGGTGGACTTGGTACGCGAAGATGTTAGTTTTACTTATTGCTTTTGGCTAAGCCAATAGCGATTTTCTATCCTAGGGATGGAAAATCCTAATTGGTTAGCTTAACAATAGCATTAGCAGAACTCTACACCGCTGCTTAAATTAATTAGGCGTGGCACTCTTGGTAAGAATCTAACTAATTAGATAACTTTAACCGGCAGTTGAAGTTCTATAAGATCTTAACTTTTCTAAATTATTGTGGTCGTCGCCCACGGCCTTAACGTGGTAAGTCCTTCCTACCTTATACCCAGTCTGGGGGTCCGGGCTTCTTAGGGTATTATTTATAGAACTTTAGTAGTGTGCGCTCGCACCCTTTTAGAGACTTCTTAGGTTCCTAGGTTTTTTAGTTATAATACTTCCACTTAATACAGTACGTTAAGCTATGCTCGTCCCTTTGTTTATTATATATAAGCTCGGACCCCCCGAACTCGGTTACCCCCCGAACTCGGTTACCTCACCAAATCGGCCACACCACTTTGGAAGCTATTTACGCTTAACCAAATTAAATTAATTATTTGCCCCTATATACTATTTAGTATATTGGCTTTGGGCTTTCCATCTAGCGCATTTTTGGGCTTTAATTTTAGCTCCTTTACCCTTATTCCGGTCTTTTTTTCCTCTTCCTCCTCTATTACTTAGTTAATTAAATCTATATATTTCAATATTATATTTAGATCTACCGTTATCTCTTTATAAAATTTTGGACTTTGAAGGTCTTTAAGTTGTAATTATAAGCTATATATTTAAGCGTCTATATACATAACCTTTATAATAACTCTCTAAAGTTGTTAACTTTTTTTTTATAAAAGTAACTAAGTCTATTAATTAAGTATACACTTATTATAAAGGCCCTAAGCCATTAAATATATATTCTATGGCTTCTTTAGGGTAGTTACAATATTATATTAATTACTATTGGCATATTTAAAGCCTAACCCCTTTATTAAAGCTCTATTTTTAACCTAAAAAGATTTATAGCCTTTATATGGATTTTATAAATAAATACTAAAGATATACTGCGTAAATTTAATTATTTTTATTATAAGGCCTTATTTTAGGTCTTATAGTAATATTTAATAAAACACTACTTCTTAATTAGAGCTATATTATTAAGATATATATACTTTATAATTTACTTAAAAAAATTTAACTTAATAGAGGAGAAATAAAATAGATTTAAGGGTTATAATATTAAATAAAGTAACAAAAAATGAGCTATATATCTTATAATTTACGGGTTAATAAAAAATTTAACTATATAATGGCTTATATAGCCATTAAGGAAATATAATTAAGGTTTATTACTAAATAACACAGTTTTAGAGATAAAAAATGTAATAAATTGCCTAAATATAATATAATTGGCTATTTAACTATTATATAAGGTTATATATATTTAATAAGCACTTTACCTTAGTATATTTATATTAATTAGGGGTATTATCCTTTAAAATAGCTAAGGGCAAATATTATCTATATAATAAATACCTACTTATAATTATTTATTAACTTTATATATATCATTTTTCTAAAGATATATCTTATAGTAATTAAATTTAAATATATGCTTAATATAACTCTAAATTTGTCTATATTATATATATTTTTTACCTATATATTAACCTTCTTTCACACCCTTTTATAAGGGCTATAAAACTTTTAAATTTACTTTAGTTATACCCTATTAACTTATATACCTTCTATTAATTAGGTATATAAATTTTTTATATAAATTTTTTATTTAAAGTGGCTAATTATTTATATTTTACTAAGGGGTTTAGTACTTCTACCCCAACTAAAGACCTAAGCTATTGTTTTTTTATAATTACGTATATAAGGGGAAAACTTTCTATATATCCTATTTAAGTACCCAATTGATAAGCAAGGCCTACTATATAGGAGTCAATTGCTATTAATATTGGTGTGTAAATTGCTTTGGTAGTTTGCCATTTAATTAATCGCTTAAAATTAACAAAGGGCACTATACGCGAGCATAGCTTTTCGCGCAGACTTATAAACACCGGATTCGAAATCTGCAATAGCTATTTGTAAATTCTGCTTATTTTGATCTATATTGATCAATTCGTTGTAGAGAAAATAGGTTGACAAGTTGGTGGTTTGATTTTGGTTGGGTGACCGACTTCGGGAGGTAACCGAGTTCTAGGGGTCCGAGCTTATTAAGAATTTTTTTAAATTCCTACTTATCCGTAATATTGCCGTTGTTATCTCTTTTGGCTATCCTACCTGTAATATTATGACGTTCCTCTTTATTAATGCGTGCTTGGCTAGGGATCTCCTTAGGGAACTAGAGGCGGACTTTTAATGTGTGGAAAGACTTATTAACGCGAATATGGTTTAAGAGGTCCACTATAACTGCCCCTCTATAGGCAGCTAAGATGGGCTAGGGTCCATCCTAGTTGTTATCCCACTTCCTCTTAGGCCAGTTAGTCTTTATATTTTTAAGGCTAACTATAACCATATTATCCTTTTTAAATATTATACCTTTATCTCATTTTATATTAGTGTTATCTTTATAGCGTTGTTGGGAGATATAAGCTAGAGCTTTAAGCTAAGTTAGGATATACTTAAAGCGGTTAATAATAGCATTGGCTTGCAGGTACTCTTTCTTTGTATATATAGATAGGGCTAATGGCTAGGGGCCCACTAGTTTAATGCCTAAATGTAGGTTATAGCTATAGTTAGTAAAGAACGGTGAGATTCCCATAGTCTTGTTAACTTAGTTGTTTATAGCAAACTTAGTAAGGGGGAGCTAATCTACTTAGTTATTTTGGGTAAAGCTTACAAAAGCATGTAGGTACTTATTTATTACTACGTTAACGATCTTGGTCTAACTATCTGTTTTAGGGTGCTATATAAAACTAGGGTTTAGGGTTACCTTTAGGCGTTAGTTTAGGCGATGCTAGAAGTTGGAGATAAATAAAGACCCTCTATTAGAAATGATAGTACTTAGGGCGCCGTGTAGCTTATAGACAGTATAGGTAAATGCTTTAACAAGCTCCTTAGTATCTAGGCTGGTAATAGGAATAAAGTGTCTTATCTTTATTAGGCGGTTAACAACAATAAATATATGTCTATATGTTTTGCTATTATAAAGGCACTTAGGTAGATTAATGATATAGTTAATGGAGATATCGGTCTATAGGCGAACTGGTAGTTCCAGTAGTTTTAGGAAACTGGGCAGTGCTAAGCATGGGGTCTTTATACAGAAGTAGAGAGCGCAGTCTTTTATAAAGGTAGCCATAAACTGTAAAATACCTAGCTACTAATATATTTGACTAAGGAGGTCTAGGGTCTTAACGTAACCTAGGTAGCCTGTGGGACCTAAACTATATATACAGTGTACAACTTCTAGTTGGAGTTTAGGTGAATTAGGGATAAATACTTGGTTTCTATAGTAGATTAGGCCGTTAATAATTAAGCATTTAGATTTATTACAGCGGAGCAACTTCTTAATCTGCTTAGGCCAGTGGCGTGCCTTACGGCCTTCGTATTCTTATAGCGCGGCTAATATATCTCTGGCTAGTTTGTTCTCCTTATAGGCATTCTTAATAAGTTCCTTAAGGTTTTTTTTCTTAGGCTTTGGGTTTATTACTGCAATAAAGTCTTTAATACTCTGGTCTTAGGATTTACTTAGTAGCTTATCTAGAATAGCGGGGTTGCCTTTTTTTAGCGGTAAAATAATGCGGTCTTAGTGTTATAGACATTTATTACTAGCGTTAGTAGGTGCTACGTCTAGGAGGCGGCTGAGAGCGTCTAGGATTGTAACTTTTATGCTAGGCCTATAGGTGATAATAAAGTTAAACTGGAAAAGGAACTCAGCCTAATAGACTTAGCGCTAGTTTAGTTGTTTTGTTGTTATAAAGGTCTAAAGGTTCTTATAGTCCATAATAATTTTAAATAGTTGCTTGGTTTCTTGTAGTTTAGGGTGCCATTCTTTTAGTGCTTTTATAATTGCTAGGAGTTCCTTGTTATATATTTTATAGTTATATTTAGGGGTAGAGTGCTTAGCAGAGAAGAATGCGACTGGCTTAAGTTTACTATATTTGCTAGCTTAGTAAAGCACTCCTCCTAAAGCCTAGTTTAAGGCGTCTGTCTCTACTATGGTCTTCTTTATATAGTCATAATATACTAAGACTGGTGCTGTAGTAAACGCTATTTTTAGGGTCTAGAGCGCCTGTGCTTAATCTGGGCCCTATAACCAGCTAGTACTTTTCTTTAGTAACCTAGTTATAGGCTTAACTACCTTAGAGTAGCCTTAGATGAATTATTAATAGAAGTTCGCGAAGCTAAGAAATTGCTATAGTTCCTTAACTAACGTCGGGTCCTTTTATTTGTGTAAGGCCTACACCTTTTTAGGGTCTATAGTTATACCATTAGTTGAGATAATTAAGCCAAGGTATCTTATTTTAGTAGTATAGAACTTAGACTTATTAATATTAATCTGGAGTCTAGCGTTACTAAGTCTCTAGATAATTTTGTTTATATATTTTATATACTTAGCGTATATTTTAGAGAAGATAAGGATATTATTAAGATATATAGTGCAGTAGTTATTAAGGGTGTTATATAAGACATAGTTAATATAGTTCTAGAATGTAGTAGGCGCGTTATAGAGACCAAATAGTGTAACTAATATCTTGTAGAGTCTAAACTAGGTAATAAATGCTATAAGCCACTTATGGCCTTCTGTGATCTGGATCTAGTTAAACGTAGCAATTATATTAAGTTTAGTAAAGTACTTAGCGCTATAGAGTGCGTTAAGTATCTCGCGGACTAGTGGTAGTGGGTACTAATTCTTAATAGTAACTATATTTAGGCCTTAGTAGTTATAGTAGATCTGTATACTACTGCTAGGTTTCATAGTAAGAAGAAGTGGTACAGCAGCTAGTAAGGTTAATTTGCAGATAAAGCCTTTATCTAGTATCTCGTCAATCTACTTCTTTATATAACTAAGTTTAGCAGGTAAGAGTGGTCTATTCTTATAATATAAGGCCTGATTTCTAGGTATAATTTTAATTTTATAGTCCTATAGTTAATAAGGGGGTAGCTTGTCTGCATTCTTAGGGAGGAAGTATTTAATATATTTGTGAAACTCCTTTAGTAAGCGTTGTAAAATATCTTTATAGGTTAATCCTAGTTTACTTTTTAGGAATTTCTTAATATTAGTATTAACTATCTTCTAGTGTAGAGACTCGGACTTAGTTTTTAGGTTTGTCCTAAGGAAGTTATGGAAATAAGGGGGTAGCGCTTTATAGGCTTCCTCTATTGTATAGTTGCCTTCTACTAGCGAGTAGAAAGGCCTTTCTAACAGGTTTAGTACTTCTATTAGGCCTATAGGTAGCTCCTTAAGCAGCTATTAGTGTTCTTCTTATTTAACCAGTTCTACTAACTCCGCTATATAGATCCTTATTACCTTTACGCCTTTTTATTTACAGAACTGGGTAAAATTAATAGTATAAGTGCATTTAATGTTGTCTAGGTTAGGGCGTATCTAGTCCTTTAGTGCTGCGGCTAGGCTAGTATAGCTTAGTCGGCCTATGGGGGCGGAAATAAGGCGGCGGCCTATATAGTACGCGCGGGAGATAGGTGTAAGGTTAGGCGTTATGGGGGGGAGGTCTTAACTGCTCTGGTTTCGGCCTTGGCTGTAATGCCCTTAGCTATTATATATACGGTTGCATATATGTATAGTAAATGTCTTAAAGTTAGGTGTCTTATTAGCTGACCTAGGTTAAGCAGGTGTATATAGGGGACTTATAGTTCTAGCGGTTTTTTTTTTTAGGGATAGGGTAATAGTCTAGTCTTCTAGAATCTCTGTTTCGTTTACTATATATATTAGCTTACTAGTATTAGACACCTCTTTTACTATCAGCTGATAGTATCTAAGGGTTGGCCATGCAATACGTCCGTATGGTGCTACTTGGTTATAGTTAGGGGTGTGCTATAGGAGATAGTTATAGGCGTAGTAATTAGAGTTAAACTTAAGCTCTAGGATAGGGAAGTCTATTCTTAGGTTATATTTTTTAAGCTAGGGTATTCTAAGAATTACTAGTGTTAAGGGTAATAACTTTATAATATAGAAGAGTATAGATTCTGTATAGTGGCCGATTGTTATTTTTACTATAAAGTAATGGGTAATAAAGCTGGATAGGAGTCTATTGGTAAAGTAGAGCGGTTTTAAAACTAGGAGTCTTTTTATTATAATATTGTGCTTTTTTATAAGTAAGTCTTTGTCCGCAAATGCTGGTACTATACTACCACTATTAATAAGGCTTACTATTTTAATAAAAGCTTCTAGGAGTGGGTTGCGTAATAAGGAGAGGTAGGTCTAAATAAGGATGGCATTTCTATTATTGTTTGCTATTCTAAGATTAAGTAGCAGCTGGTTTAGAATAAGGTCTAACTAATCTAGTAGCATAGATCTAATCCTTTTATCTTCCTCCCTATATAGTTCTAACTCTTAGAGGCAACTTAGTCTAAGAGTTGGCCTTTTAATGACTGGATTATAGGGCTTAGTTAGTGGCTATAGTCTTAGCTGGTATGTCCTAATATATTGGTCTCTAATGGTGTATATATATTAGGGGGTACTTCACCAAGAATATAGCCGGTCTTATAGTTAGTAGTAGTATAAAGAACTAATCCGTAGTTTGTGTATAGAACTATTAGCTAGGGTTATACTAGGGAAGTAAATTATAGAGGCAAGTCTCTATGTCTAAGTTTATATCTACGTCTATAATTACTGCCTTAGTTGCTATTTTCTCTGCTAAAGAATCCACCACGGCTAGAAAGGGATTAGTATAGTAGTATTATAAAGGGATTTAGGTTCTTCCTAGGGTTGTAAGCATCTTTTTAGTAGCTAGGTTGACTACACGCCATATAAAGTCTATTATCTATATAATATCTTTAAACGTTATTAGGGAGGCTGCTACTACCGCTGCCAAATTTAATAGCGTTAAGGTCCATTGGGTTATTCTATAGTGCTATTACTAGGGTATTATTAGGTAGTATAGGTTAATAGCTGCTAGTAGTACTTGGCTTAGTGGTGTTTAGCTTTATTTAGTGGGCATGGTTCTATAGGTTATAGGTAAACACATCTATCTGCTCGCTCTAGCCCTTACATCAGGAAAATATTGTCCCTTGTAAATGACCTCAGCTGCTAGAAGTTGGCGTCGTTGGCGGGCCATTAAGGGCATTGACCAACTTGATAAACCAGCCTATATCAAGTTCATTTAACACGCAAACTGCGCGCAGCCTACGCGCAAACTGCGCATTTGGCAACCACAATTGTATTTAGAGCCATCTACCTCTTTTATACCAACAGCACAGTTTAGATAATAAACAAAGGCTACTTTAAAGCTGTTTATAAGGCTAGCAAGACAAATTATATACACTTCTTTATACAATCCATTATATTATTTTAGCCAATTTAATACAATATCCTAATTGTCTTATAATATATTCTAAAAGCATAAGACCTTTCCTGCTCTCCCTGCGGTAATAATATACTACTAGTATAGCATATATATATAACCAAAAAGTAGCTACTAAGAGTAGTAGATATAGGCTAAAAGAAAGGTAGATTAAGAGCTAGTATACATAATAAAAAAGCCGCAGTTATCCTATAGGAGAGTATAGAAAGTCCCACGCCTAATCTTCTACTAAAAACTCCACTAGCTCCTCTATACTAGAGTCTAGAGCATATATTACAAACCTTATATACTGCTCCTTATTCTTAATTAAATTTAATAACACTTTCCCGTTATTATACCAGCCATAGCTATCCTCTGTGAGACCGTAGTACTGCTTAAATTATATAAATAACTTATTAGATTTAAACCTTTCCGGCCTAGGCTTACTAGTTCCCGTATTTAGGATAAAGTAGTATATTAGGGCGGAGGACGTATATTCTACTAAATTTAACAAACTTAGCTAGTTCTAAAAGTTAAATTAGCAAATATTGTAGTAGTAGTAGGGCCCTAGATATTCTAACTTACTCTAGAGCTCTCCCTTTGAGACAGATTTAGTAGACTAGTCTGGCCTACTCTAGAGCTCTCTATTTAGGACAAACTTGGTAGACTAGTCTGGCCTACTTTAGAGCTCTCCCTTTAAGACAGACTTAGTAGACTAGATAGTATAGTCTGGCTTACCAATAAATAGCCCAAGTTAATAATTGCGTTAGTTTTGTTGTTGCTAAGGCTTGCAAGGAACCTCTCTCTTGCATTATCGCTTAGATCCGCTATAAGGTCATTAAAGTTATCTTTATATGGGTCCTTAATAATTTCTATAGTGTCTAATTAAATTAGCGTTAGGTTTGCAGTATGTTTAATAACTATAGGCTAAAGCCGCAGCTAGATTTTAGATTGCTATTTTCTAGATATTTAGTTCTAGCTGCCTAAGAGGTTAGTATAGGCTTCTATAATGGGTTAAAGAATAACAATAGGTAGTAAAATACTAGATATACGCTAACCGCTAACGGTAGAGCTATAAAAGGTATCCGTTCTCCTAGAGCCAGTTCTATACTCCCTAATTATATAATATATTACTATTAAAATAAAAGCAATAGTGTTGCTGGTAAGCTTTTTAAACATATTATAAGAGCAGGGTAATTAGGCAAGGCCGTTCTTTCCTCTACTATAAAATATATTAGCTATATTAGCAACTATTACGTTAGAACGGAAGCGGTTACCACTTGACTATTAGCTCTTATTAGTATTTTACTAAATAGCACAGGTAAAATACCTTTATATAATCCAGTGTAATAAAATTATAATTAGCTAGTAGTTCTATAATTAGTTTTGGCACGTTATTAAACCCTAGCCTATACACCTCCCTTATAAGTATACGAGCCTTTATAATTACGTAGTTCCTAAAGTTTCCTATTACGTTAAATAGCTATATATAATTATTAGTGGATAATTTAATATAATATTTCTAGTATATAGATACCTTATAAGCGGATACTGGGTTAGGAATATAATTAGCTTTTTTTTACACTGCTTTTGGCAGCTTTATAATGGCTTCTAGCTATGCCTTTTTTATTATACCCTTAACTAGGCCTAGAAAGTAGTTAAACCATAGGTTAATAAAATGCCCTTTATAAGTCCTAGAGTTGGTTACCAGCCTTACTAGTAAAATAGACCTATAAAGCGCAAATATGGGCTTATGTCTCTTAGGTGGGTTTTCTTTTATATATTGCCATTATAATATCTAAAGGTACTCTTCTCTTGCCTATAGTATGGCAATTAGGTTAAAATTGTCTCTATAGTCTAACTTGTCCTTACTTTCCCCGGTGCTATTTAAGTCCCCTTTAGGTTAAACACTAGGTTAGTATACTCTCTGTTAGAGGGAGGTTACTTATTTTATAGATAGAGGTATATTAGAGTTTAGGCGGACATGGCTTACTAGAAAGAATATTAGTTGTTTACGCGATAAAGTACGGATTGGGTATATAGGAGAGTATTTTAAACCAGCACGCAATTATTTACGCGGTAAGGTACGGATTAGGCGTATAGAAAAGTATTTTAAACTAGTACACAATTGTTTACGCGGTAAGGTACAGATTGGATATATAGGAGAGTATTTTAAACTAGTACGCAATTGTTAAGAGCCGGAGGTATATTATAAAGATATTGCTTTTTGTAGTAGTAGGCGGTTAGATAGTAATAAGAGTATTCTATTTACTAGGGCCCGCTAAGTACTAAATAGTAGAGGAGACCATTAAGTATTGTAGTTAGACTCTAGTTATGTATAAAGGTATAACCTACCTTAACTAAAAGATTGGGACTTTATGTCCTTAATTAAGCTGGTTCTGCTACCAGATTACTAATAGATTTAGTAGATTTATTAATATTTAGTTACTATCGTTTTATAAAAGAAGCAGGTATAGACTTATAGTTACTATCTTTATTATTGGATATTACCCTTTTTAGCCAGAGGCGGCTATATATATTCTATATATTATTAGCTAGCTTAATCTATTGTATATAACGTTAATGGGGTTTATTGTATACCTGCTCCTTTTTGCGCCTAGATATAACTAGACCAGAGTTATAATATTACTTATTCTGGCTAGGTTCCACGTGCTTATTTTCTACTAGCGCGTTTTTTCTTCTATTAGCTAGGACATAGGTAACTCCTAGTAGTAGGCTAGGTAGAGACGTAAGGTTAATTGTATAAGTTATTCTTGTTTTCTTATTCTATGTTAACTCAAAGTAGGGTTCTTACTACTAGTTTAAGTGTTTAATAACGCGTTTTTACGTTTACCCACTATAGTAACGCTCCTATATTTACCTAGTTAGCAGAAGGTATAGCTTATAGCTAGAATAGGTTACCTTGTAGTATTTCTATAATGTCTAGGGTATATATAGATTAACAACTTAAAAGAACGTATACTGGGACGGTATATATTGGACTAATAGCAGTATTAGTAGGAGTATTACTGCTATAGTGCTTATAAATAATTTAAATAGGGGTGTATTTATTGTAATTAGCTACTAGTTCTAACTAGTTGCGGTTAAGCCGCAACTATAGCCTATTAACTTATGTTAAGTTAGTGGTTAAAAAAACATTATTAGATATTCCAAGATTATTAAATACTATTTGCTATTATACTGTTACGGAGTAGGCACGAGCCGGGATACAATGCACTAAATGAGGTAGTAATTAAGAAGGCTACGTACATATAACTATGCGTGGTTAATACAAAGACATTGGATAAAGAAGAAGAGTCTTTATATACCAGGTACGGGTATAAATAGGGGCTATAGGGGAACGTACGTAGGTGTCTTGGGACGAATATAAGCATAGGTTAAGAACGTTAAAGATGTGTAGAGATATGAGAACGAGTGAGTCCTGTAATAGTACCCCCCCCCCTTTACTTCTGAGCTCCTGCGAGGCGTATTATATCGTATATATACCAAAAAAAAACCCATTATAGGGAAAAAAAATTTGTTAGCCCTTTTCTACCCTTCTACGTCCTGCGCTACGCAGGCTCCGCTAGTTCAGTCCTTCTATGTTTTATTATTAGGCCACTGACTTCTTAGGCCTAAAGTATAGCCTAGCTTCTATTGCCAGCTACACTCTTATTTTTGCCGCTTGAAGACGCTTTGCTAAAGCTTATATAGTCCCTTTTCTTGCTTCTAGTAGCTCTATAGTCTTCCCTTATTATCCTACTCCAGGTCCCCCTAAAAAATAGCCCCGATTTTTGGTATAAAACAGGCGATTTTGGTTCAAAATAGGCGTTTTTAGGTGGTATTTATGGCTTATTTGGCAGTATAATACGGTTGGTACAGTGTTTATGGTCATGGTATAGGTTGGTACGGTTTGTAATAGGCTCTTGTCGGTGGCAGTACGGTGCCAGCGTTGGGTAGCAGTATGGTGCTAGCGATAGGTTTGGGTTCCGTAGGCAAATCGGCACGGAGCTTATTAGTTTAGGTAGCAGTATAATGCAAGCGATAGGTTCGTGTAGGTAGCAGTACAGTGCTAGCGTGTTTGTGTATCTAGGGAGCGAAGCTCTACCTAGCTGTGTTTAGGTTGTAGGCGTATTAGCACAATGGGTTATTAGGGTTTATAGGCATATTAGTACAAGTCTTGTTGGTCCGTAGGCGTATCGGCACGGAGACTTGTTAGATTCGTACGGCAGTAATGGGGCCAGGTCGGTAGGACAGCAGTATAATGCTAGCGTTAGGGTTCGGGTTCAGGTTGTCGTGCAGTAGGATGCGAGCCATATAAGGTCAAACCAGAGGGGCAGTAACGTGCTCGTTTAAAATCGGTAGCAGTAGGGTGCAAGCCAGGTCGTCTCATAGGCGTAACGGCACGAGGTCTTGTCGGCAGGTCCGTATGTAAATTGGCACGGAGTCTTGTCGTACTAGATTAGAGCCCTAACGTCCTAGTCTACCTGCAGCCAGCAGCTCTGTTCCTACCCTCGCAAGGCATAAAAGGCATGCTCCGCAACCAGTAGCCCTAGGCCTGCTAGGTACGTAGAAAAGGGATCCAATGTAGTGTCACGGAGTAGGCACGAGCCGGGATACAATGCACTAAACGAGGTAGTAATTGAGAAGGCTACGTACACGTAACTATGCGTGGTTGATACAAAGACATTGGATGAAGAAGAAGAGTCTTTGTGTGCCAGGTACGGGTATAAATAGGGGCTGTAGGGGAACGTGCGTAGGTGTCTCGGGACGAACGTGAGCATGGGTCAAGAACGTTAAAGACGCGCAGAGACGTGAGAACGAGTGAGTCCCGTGACATATACGCGAAACTGTTTTATTCTATTAGCATATCCCTTAGTAGATATAGTATAGGTATATAAAAGGTCAAACGTTAATCCCGGCAATAAAAGTAGTAGGCTAGTAAGACTTGTGTCCAAATTTAATAGGGAGGTACCTTATTAAACCACTTTACCTACCTAGAGCGCTGGCTTTTAGATCCTATACCTTATTCCAGTCTACCTATACTAGGTTTAATAGCCGTCTTATACTTAAAATAAAGCTTATCCACCTTATCCGTGCAGCTTATTAGTATAAATAATGCTAGGATAGGCATAGGCAGCATTTAGGACAGTAATAACACTTCTATATAATCATATCGCTATATTCCACACCCTTATGTAACACCTAGTATTTCTACCATATATATCCAACGTCATTCTTCTATGTTATTAACCCTGCCAGCCTATAGTAAGCCTAACCTATCCTCTACACATATATCGCAACAGCAATTAAATTTAGTAGAGTGGTAAGGAAAGCGCAAGTATAGATATAAGGATTGGGTATTAGATACTAAGAGCGAGCCGGGGATAGTATTAATATATATTACCCTAATAAGTTTACCGGAAAGAATAGGTATAAACCTTAGGCTTTATTATCCAATCCCCTTAGGCGTTTTAAGAATACTAGATAAGTTATAAGAATATCTTAGGTCATATTATTCTAAGACTCCCTCGCCTAATAGCACACTAAGGGGCTCTATTAAGCCGTCTACCTTTATATATGGTAATCTATTAAACTAGCAAGTATTCTAAATAAAGCAGTGGCTTTAAGGCGCATAATATATACTGCAGTTATAGCTACCTTTGCCTTTTCTGTTATAGGTTAAGGCGTAGAGTAAGGGCTCTTTTTTAACTAGGAGAGGTTTTTTAGGACAGCTATGGGTTAAGTATCGCCTTAGTATTAACCCGTTTACCAGTTCTACCTATTCTTATATATATAAAGTGCACATTGTCTAGTAAAGGCAAGGGTACAGAAATAGAGGGTAAGTGATTACATTGTTCTTGGCTAGTAGCGTAGACTATAAATACAAGTTAGTAACGCTGGCTTAACTTTAAGCAGTAACTTACTTATTCTTCTTTATTCTATTATAAATAAAAACCTATCCATTTCTTATAGAAATATATCCTTAACCACACTGCGCCATTTCTCTTTATTTATAAGCTAAATTTATCCTCTAGCTATTTTATCGCCAATATAGTAGTAAAGCGTTTCGCTCTTAGGGTTAAAGTTAATATCCTGGCCTAGTATGTCTATAAATATATTAAAGCTTAGATTATCAACGTGTATATTTAGGGCGTCATTCTTGCCAGTCACTAGCTTTTAGGTTAGGATAATTATTGGCTCTTTATCAGCTGCCCGCCAGATCAGTATTATTGTTATTTTATATAACCTTAGTGTTCCCTCCTACCTTATTACCTTTAGTATGCTAGCTAGTGGATAATACACGATGGTAGAGTATGGGAGTACTAGGTTGCCTATTATAGTTTACCTAGTAGGAGCCGTTTTATTTATTTAATGTATTGCGTTATAGCTGTAGCGCTAAGCAAGCTGTTTAATATATTTAGTATATAGGTTCTTAGGTAAACCTAAAAATACAGATAGGAATTCATTGGAGATTTCGTTTAATATTTGCTGTATTTATGCCTTACTTATAAGGGAGCGTAGTGGCTGTCCAAGGAGCCCACGCGTTAATATTTTAATTTCAACATTATAGTAGATTGTATTATATTATTCGTTTATAAGCCCTAGATCTTGCTTAAGAGTGTCTTTAATATTATAGCTTAGGTCTATTATTAGTGCCATAATTCCAGAATCGTTTAGGGAGGCACGGTAGGAAAGACGTCTTAATTACGCGCCAAGACTAATAGTACAGAATTGTATAAATAGGTATATTGTTTGGTTATTATATAAAACAGCTAGTTAAATGTCTTATAAGAAATGAATAAGCATATCAGCGAACGCTTCTCTACCCACTATACCACCTAGACTTATAAGCCTCCTCCTATCCCTTTTATATCTCCTCCATCTACAAGCTTAATTCAGTACCCAGATTCGTCAATACTTTTTTTTATATATTTTTTATATATCTATTATATTATACTATATACAATACTGCGCATATAGCCTCTAGGCTATGGCGCTATAGTTCTATATACATAAATCCTTTCTAGGCAGCTTAACATATACTAGTAACTATATTTGCTAATACTTTAAGATGCCCAGTTAGCCCTTAACTGGTGGAGCCTGGTTAGCACAATTAGAGGTCCCAACCTCTACTAAAATACTTAATATCCCTAATAAGGGCCAGAATATCATTAGTAAAAACAGAGATATTCCACTACAAGTTAACAAGATCTTAGGTCTATATAGCTTAATAGAGAAGTATCTAAGCTCTTAATATAATCTTTTAAGAGAAGATATAATTAAACCATTAAGAGAGGTAGTAGGTCAAATTAGAGCAGACCCTTTTAGTTTGCCGGAATCTAAATATAGTAATGGAGTTGGTATATATAAATAGGTAAGTATGCTATAATTCTAAAGTAGTTATCCCCTAATATCTGTAAGGTTCATATCAGCTTAGTAATATTTTTACCTTAAGGGCTAGTAATTTACGTGGCGTTCTCACTTAGGAGAGTAGGGAAGATAATCTATTAGGATTAGTTAAAAAGACTAGTTACTAGGTCTCTAGTTGCTTTAACTCCCAAGACTAACAATTTTTAAACAAAATATATACTTATAATAGTGGCAGCAAGGCTATTGGCCGTATTAGAACAGAATCCCCTAGAGGTTAACTTATTCTTTAAGACCTAAAGAGATTAAGATTAACTTATCTGTACTATAGACGATAGTTAAGGAACGAACTAGATTTTACAAAGTTAGTTGCTATACTATATTGGCATTACAAAAGCCGATAAAAGAGCCGTAAGTATGTAATGTTTTCTAAATAAGAAGATATCTAACTATTAATAGATTCCCGTTATTAGAACACCTTGTTTAAGTTTAATAGAATATTAAAGCACTATAATATGTTATGAATAAGCCTTATATGGATCTTAGTTTAATTGTGGCTATTAAGAATGCTTCCTTATTTAAGAATATTTATATTCTTAAAGACTAATTAAATATAACTACTATAAGGCTTAATAAATCTTAAGCTACTATACTAAAATAAGTTCTTATAAAGCATCTTGCAATAATCTAAAGACCTCTAGGCACTAGAAAAACGTGGCTTTAAAGGCGTTACTAAGCAATATAATAATAGGAGATCCCCTATTATTATTACATATTATACAAATTATGCGCTAGACTAGTTATTTGGGTATATTACTTAAAGTAATATATACTTTATAAAATTTCCTAGTACCTCTAACCGTCTTAATACTATCGCTTATACAGATAGATAATATTACACTGTATTGGGCGCTAGGGCCATAGGAGTAGGAAGAAGAGGAAGCGTTAGGGCTCCCTCTTTTTATACCTTATATTTTATTTTTTTATATTATCTTATATTATCCTACCATTGTCCTACTATTGTGTTATATTGTTCCATATTGTCCTATATTGTCCTACTATTATATTACATTATCCTACTATTATCCTACTATTATATTATATTGTCCTGCCATTATCCTGCCATTATCCTACCATTATATTATATTGTCTTGCCATTATCCTACTATTATGTTATATTATCCTGTTATCGCCCTACTATTATATTATATTGTCTTATTATCACCCTATTATTGTGTTATATTATCCTTTTATTATTCTATTATTGTCTTATATTGTCCTGCTATTATCTCGGTACTGCTATATACTTTTTACCATTTACTAAGATTATAGTTGTGGGTATTTATTGGCCAGGATCTAGGCAGTAACTCTTAGTAGTAATTTTACTACCCAAATCTCTTATAGATTAATTAATTGGTGTAGAGCCATTATATTATAGTAAAGCCATATCTAAGCAATCTATATCATAATCCTTAGCATAGTATTGCATATAGAAATATTTAATTATAAGATTTAGGAAGGTATTTATATTTTAATTAAATTCATAAGACTATAACTAAGGGCCTTTACGGCGTAGTGGTATGGTAAGTCCTATAATTGCTTTGGTTTAGGGTTGCTTAGTTACTACAGGAAAGTTGTAATGCTTGGCGTAGTGTTAAACTTAAGGTGCCTCGCCACTGCAATAGCAGAGACATAGTAGATTAACTGCTTACTAAAATATGGCGCGCCCCTATTGCTATAGTAGCCACTACAGTGACAGAGATACCCCATATTTATAAATTTAGATTCTATATATAGTATAGCTTGCGAATTTAACGCTTGCTAATCTAGAGGAGCTTTTAAATTAGAAAGTCACTAGATTAACCAAATAATTGCATTAGAATTAGATTTAAGCTTTAGATTAGATATATTCTAGGGCCTTTAGATTTAATCTAAAGTTATAACTAAACGTTCCCTAAGATTTAATATAGGGATCTCTCCCTAAGGATCTGGTTTAATTGTGAGGTTTAGGAAGGGGTTATAATTTAGTTAAATTTATAAGATTATATTCTAAAGTCCTTATAGCGTAGTAGTATAGTACGTTCTGCCTCTTGCTATAATTTAGAGCTAGCCCAACGTGATTAAAACTTAACGTGGAAGAGCCAACCTACTTAGTATATAGTGCTGAGATTTTATTAAATATATAACTTTAGGCGTTGCGGGATACGTATAAAAATACGAGCTTGATTTAGAGCCTTACTAACGCCTAATTTAATAGGAAACGACCTTCTTTTTTAATATTTTTAATGCGCAATAAGTGGGAATCAAACCTATAACGCCTAGGAGTCGAACTCGCGACGTCTAATTGCCTAATCTAGCTAGGAGGCTCGGCGGCGATGCAATAGGGCTTAATAATATAATGAGACTTAACGATATAATGAGGCTTAATAATGCAATAAGGCTTAATAATGTAATGAGGCTCGACAATGCAATAAGGCTTAATGATGCAATAAGGCTTAATAATGCAATAAGGCTTAATAATGCAATAAGGCTTAATAATGCAATAAGGCTCGACGATGCAATGAGGCTCAATAATGCAATAAGGCTCAATGATGCAATAAGGCTTGGCGATGTAATGAGGCTTAACAGCAATGCAATGAGACTCGGCAACATAATAAGGCTTAACAATGTAATAAGGCTTGGTGACGTAATAAGGCTTAGTGGTAATGTAATAAAACTTAACAATATAATAAGTCTTAGTGACGTGATAAGGCTTAGGGCCGGGCAACAAGGGGAAGATTTAAGGTTGCTTGGTTACTCTAATACCTAACAGCGAAATCTAATGGTATAGTACTACTATTAAGGTGTTCTAATGCGGATAGGCTATATAAAGGTTTTATCTATAATATGTCTAACATATCCTAAAAGTCTGCCTTTTACTTGTCTTTAAGGTTAAATTTCTGGCCTATAATGAATTAAATGTTATAATTGGTAAAAGTATAATAAATAATAGTATATTTTACCCTGTTGTTCTTAAAACCGTTAAACATAAAGTAGTAGGTAGTCTATTAACTTATGTCTGTTAGTACCAGCTAATAAAGTACCTTTAAAACATATTAATATTAATAATAGCAATAGGGTTTCAGTCCTTATAATTAAGCATATTTATCTAATGGAGCCAGGTTTACCAATTATTCTAGTCAGCATTATGTTATAGGTTAATTTAATATCTTGCACCTATAGAAAAAGGCAGGAGGTAGATTAAATAGAATAATTAGGGTACGCTTTTCTTTACCGTTAGGGATTTTATATAGACGTTATATAGCGTGTAGGTGGGAGCTGGTGGTTATTAAGACGTCATAGGTAGTAGTGAAAAGTTTTTATATAGGATAGTAAGATCTCAAAAACTACCACTGACGGTTCCCCCTTATAGTAGACAACTACGTATATACGCTGCAACTGTATAATTAGCAGACAAAAGCGGTAGTTATAAACGTTAGTTTGTTTATTCTAATGCCATCTTGCTTCTTATAATAATTTAAGATATAGAGGGAGCTTTTAGTTACAGAAGGATCCTCTTACATACTAATTAGGCTTTTAGAATAATAAAGATGGCATATATATATAGTCTATTAGTAGAGAGAATATACCTTAATAGGAATTGTTAATATATATCTAGGAATAAGAGTTAGTAAGGTTGTAGGCTAAATAACTTAATAGGTATTAAGGTAGTTAGTAGCTGGAGTAATATTAATCTAAACCAAATTTAAACTTTCTAAGGTTTAGTTAACGTATTAGCCACCTAGTTAAGCCACCTAGTTAAGCCACAAAAACACACTACCAACTTTAGCCATTTATAACTCTACCCCTATTAAAGACATTTAAATAAAAGCTTAAATATAGCTGCTTATATATAAAATTATTTAATTTATAATATTTTTAAAAAAGTATTATATTATTAATTCTATTTATTGCCTAATTCGGTTCTTTTAGGTCTATATAGGCTTTTATTAAGTATTTATTGGCTTAAATATATATAATACTTTTTTTAAAATATTATAAATAGAATGCCTCTATATATAAGCAGCTATATTTAAATTTTTATTTAAATCTTTAATAGGGGTGGCTTGACTGGGTGGCTGGCTTAACTGGGTGGCTGGCTTAACTAGGTGGCCAATACATTATATAGTGGTTAATACTAAGATAATGTATTACAAAATATTAAACAGTTATATATTGTCTATATATGTGTGCAGTATGCTAAGACACACTCTTATTATAGGGTATCGCTGCTCTAACTACACTAGCTACGCTATTTTTATTACATTATTATTAGCCTACTAAGTAGGTTGGGTTTCAAATACCTTATAAAACTTATTAATCGTTATCCTTTTAGTCATTATACGCCTTATTAACATAATTATATTAATTGGGTTCCACTTATCTATACTATATATTGTTAATACAGTAACTACTAGCGCTGACTATCTAGATCTAGTAGCTCGGCCGAATACTTACACCTCTATATCTACCATTGTCGCCAGTTTAAGCAGATAAACTCTATACGTAGAGACTAAATTCAAACCCTCTCCTCTAACCCTTTAGTTAATAATAAGAAACTAGACCATATTATTCTGGTAAGGGCCGCCTATTAGAATATAAAACGCTTTGTAGATATCCTTCTGGTCTTTTAGGGATGTCCTAAACTCTATCTAGCAAACAGTTAAATATTTAGACTGGCCAAGCCTTCTATAAAAATACTATATTATACTATTAGTAACAGTTTACCACTAGTCTAATAGTTAACTTATAAGGCGTAATAGCGTATACGCCACTGGTTCGTAACTGCTAAACAGTAGTCTCTTATTAGGATCCCTTTTAAGTACTTCATTAATGTATTTTATAATTTGCTTTAGTTTCTCAGAGTTAGCAATCGTGCTCTAATTCTTCTAAAGCGGATTCTTATCCAAAGGTTTATCCCATTTTTTGCTATAAAACTCATTAACTGTCCACCTCGGCTTTGTTCTAGCTTTTATCTTATCCTTCTACCACGCATCCTGCCACTTATCTCCTACCTTAGCCAGGCCTAGAAAGATAGCAAATTTTTTTTAATAAGCGGCCAGCTCCCTTTAGAAATTAATCTATATTAAAGATGGGTTCCTCTCCTTTTCTTCCTTTAGCTTTCTAGTGTTTAAAAGCTTTATTTAGGTATTTAAAAGCATCTAGGGATGCTCTACGCCAGAGCTTCTTAATATATGGTTTAAATATTAAATTGTTTATTATATAGCAGTCTTAGTAGACAACTAGTGGTAGCTTATTAATCACCCTCTTATTAAACTATTGGTCTTCCCCTATCCTACGTATAATTAAGATCTTTATAATTAAAGAGGAGCATTCTTTAAAGCCTATAATAGCCTTATTTAGAAAAGAAGAGCGATTAGCTGCTCCTAGCTTTTTATATTTAATTAACGCTTTAATATTGCGATCATTAATTAATTTTATAGATGGGAAATCCATCTAATTAGGGGCCCTAAAATTTTCTAAGGCGGGAATTAGACTTATAAAACCTTTGCTAGTTAGTATACTAGAAGTAAACACTATTAAAGGTTAAGAGGTATAGTAGGTTATTTTACCATTGCCGTCCTTATAAGACTGGCCTGGGTGTTAGAAGTAAGGAAATACTGCTTAATTATTATACACTTATTTGGCCATTTTTATCAGATAACCTATCTCTAACCTGTCCGTATAGAACTTATTAGTAAGAATCCCACTAATAATACAATAAGGACCACCGTCTCTATGGAGATTAAAAATAGTCTTATGCTGTTTCTAAGCGGTCTAGGTTGTTACCTAAGTTTATAAGGTTGTAATTATAAGATACAAAGCCGATCTTAGGTCCATTTTCTACCAGACCATATTACCTTCTCTTTTGCATTTTATAGGTTTAAGAATATCTTTATCTTTATCCGTAAAATTATACTTCTTTATACTAGACCTAATAAAAGCTAAATAGCGCATGTGGACTTGTAGTTTGCTTCTAGGAATAAAATTATTTAGTTCTAAGGTCTTAAACCATGATTCGACATCTTTAACCACTTAGGGTAGTAGATTCTATCTAGTAATGTATATAGTTGGTCCTACTAGCCGGTTAAGGAATTTTCTAGCGATACTTCCCTTAATACAACAGCACTGTGGCATGCCATCTATTTAACTCGGGCATCGGGCGTTAGGCGGCTATAGGTGTTTATCCATACTGGGGGCAAGATAGAGACTTTTATCTCTACCTTTTTAATTTTTCTAATTAAGCTAGTTAAGGTTAATCTTGGTTATTAACACGCTGGTATACCAGATTAAAAACATTTAAAGTATCTTACCTAAACCCATTTTATCTGTAAGAAAGGTCCTACCTAGGGTTATATAATTATAAAGAGCATTGGTAACACCAAGCAGCTAATATATCTATATAGCTTTACCCTTTTTTATGCTGTGTAAGTAGAAGGTTGCGTCTTAAAGAGTGTTGTAAACAGTTAACGGAAATAAGAGGAACTGCAGCGCCTTTACCCATAATATTGGGTTAATATATGCTTCTCGCACGTCCTTTAAGTGGTCAACTTCTTAATTAACCTCCTTAATTTTATCCTCGTGCTTATCTTCTAGTTCCTTATTAGTCGAAATAGGGTTAATTAAGGCGTTAAAGTGGTGGCGATCCTATATGCGGTTAAGATTAATTTCCTTAATATAAACTAGGTTAGGGTTATTATTCATATCCCTATATAATATATTAATAAACATTTCGCGATTAGACTTTGGCCATTTATTATACTATCCTTTTATCTTATCCCATAGCATTATCTTAAATATTTGCACTTTGTCTAGATCTACGCCTTTTAAGAGCTCTAATTTATCCAGTAGGGGCTGGTCTTTACTACCACGGGTCCAGCTATAAGCAGTTTTAATTATAGCCGGCCATACAGCTAATAATGCACCAGTAGGTATAGATGGCGTGGACTTTAGGGTTAATATAGGCTTTAGATTTAACTGCTTAGGTATAGGTGGCGTAAACTCTAGGCTTAACTGCTTGTAACTAGTTTAACCTAAAGCAGGTATACCTGTTCTTCTTCTAGTTAGCACCGGCCGTATAATATTAGGGTTAGAGTCAGACTTAGAATTACCCTTATTAAATCTTATACCTATAAACGTATATTAGATAAATCTATATAATCTTATACAATCTTATATAAATTATAAAGTCTCTTATGCTTTATAATCCGATTGGGATCTTTAACTCCAATTATAATTATATTAAGTCCGGCCTTCTTTACAGAAAGTACTATAAATGCTAGGTTTATATGGTTAAAAATTAGTGTACCAGTGGTTAGATCTACTATGGTCCAGCCATCCCTATATTCATCTGCCAAGAAGTTTCTACTTATTGCGGCCTGCAGCTTGTTATATCCATAGTAATATATATTAATTTTCTCTAGAGAATTGGATAATAGATACTTATACTCAGTTTTTAATATAAATCCATATAGAATAGGGGCCCCATTTAATGGCTGTTTATATAGGTAACTATATATAGCAAAGCTTATTTTATAGAATGGTGTAGGTATAGTATTTAGCTATTATAGGACTTTAATAGATGGACCACTAAGCACCTAGGCAGCCTTGGAGGTTACCCTTAATCTAGATAAGTTAATAGACTGCTCTCTAGAAGACAAGGTACCACGCTTTTAAATAACATCAGCCATTGTAACCTCCACGCCTCTATATCTGTTGGTTGTTATATATTGCTATATAGATTTTTTAGCGGTAACAGCAAAAGCTTTAAACTCTAATAGCAGATTGGATCTCTTAAATACATACCTATACTTAGTATTAAGAAGGTTAAAGACTATGCGCTTAACTCCATTTTGTACAGGCCTGGACACTAGTAACCTACCACTAGACGCTTTATTAATTTCGCTAGCATAGTATTAGAGGATTTCTTTGTATATTTTTTCGTTAATTGCAAGTCCTTGCTGTAGCTTTAAACCACTTATTTACAATAAGTTCTTATTAGTCGTAGTAGTTAAGTACCAACTAGATTCTGGGTATAGCGCCGCCATTATAGTTAGGAACCCTATATACTTATAAGCGGGTAAAAGCTTTATATAGAATGGTACGGAGTGACTTATAAAAATAGTAAAGCGGATAATATATTAGATAATTAGCAATAATCTAATAAGACAATCCTAACAGTTATAATAAGAAGGTATGCTAATAGTATCAACTTAAGACAATAGTATATGCTGATGAGAGTGATATAAGAGCGATATAAGGAATAGAACAGAATATAAGTCTTAATATAAGAAGTAGGATAAGATATAAGCTTTAATATGGGCAGTAGAATGAAATATAAGACTTAGAGTAAAAAACAGAACAAAAGGTGCGTGGCAAGACAAGATACAAGATTTGCGCTGCTAACTAAGTAAATAAAATTGCAAGATGTAAATAGCAAGGCATATAAAAACAAGTGTAACCCATAGTAGAAGCCTTAAAACGTCATTATTGCATGTATTATATAGGAAGCCAAAGAGTTACAAACAGGATAATGATGTCCTAATAGGTACACTTAAGCAACTAGACTAGATATATAACAATAAGAGAGTTAATAATTCTATTCTTTATATTATGACTAGTTAGTAAAGCAGCTCTAGAGAGGTAAGGGAATAAGTTTAGGATAATTTAAGATATTAAAAAATATCTAAGATTGTACGAAAAAGTGAAATATAATATAGCATTTTATTCCATAAGTGTAAGGTAAGGTAAAATGCATAGTAGAGAGAGGCGGGGGGGGTAATCTAAGATATTATAAAAGGTCTAAGATTATATAAAAAAAGTGAAATATAATATAGTATTTTATCCTATAAGTATAAGATAAGGTAAAGTGCATAGTAGAGAGAGGTAGGGGGATAATCTAAGACATTATAAAAAGTCTAAGATTATATAAAATAAAGTAAAATACAATATGGTATTTTATCCTTTAGGATGCCCTTTCACCCAAAGTATAACCCATTTTTAAGCTATGTCACTAACAAAGCAATTTTTTTTGGTAAGCTATTATGTCTACTGCATAGGCAACCCAAAACTAGTATCCTAGATCCTACTTATGGCTACTACACTTCATATTAAAAATATTCGCTAGACTTATTTATATATAGGTCCTATAGTCCGAATTGCATATTAAGCCATCCACAATACAGCTATTGTTACTCTAGCCCTATAACACCGTACTCTTATTTACGCGCCTTTTTCTTCCATTTCCTGCCATTATTTGCTTAATCTTTTAAACTTCTATAGCCGCCTAAACTAATACCATAGCCTCTTTATCTTTAAAAACACAGCTACGTTAAGCTTGCCTTAGCCTTAATTTCTCTAAACATATACTGCTTAGAAATATATCCTGCCTTGCATAACTACTATAAGCTCTACCTACAATATAGCGTCTAGTGCCCCAGTGTAGAGTGGGCTCTCTTAAAAGCCGCATTATAATGCCTTCTAAAGACTAGACACCTAAAGCTTCTTTAGCCGCTATAAATAAGGGAGATGCCAATACGCAGATTGACGGTAGTATACTAAGTAGAGATGGCCCTAATCTTCGCAAGCCAGAGTAGGATATTAAGGTTAAGCTAGCCGGTCTATAGGCTAATTTAAATAACCTGTTCTTTTCTGCCAAATTATTTAAAGGGCTCCAACTGTATTTTAGCTCTCCGCACCCTAGTGGTATATAGGCTTGTACTAATATGTCTGTTTAACAGGACGCTAAAGCGCAAGTATAACTAGCTTAATACCGAGTTTAAGGACTTAAAAGAGTCCAAGGCAGCCAAACTAGACGCTGAAGTGCAAGTATAACCAGCTTAACACTAAGCTTACCACTAAGTTTAAGGACTTAAAGAGTCCAAAGCAGCTAAACTGGATACTATAAACTAAAGACTTAATGGTACCTAAAAACCCTTTATCCGTTTAAACAATAATATATAGTATTCTTAGGCAATGGCTACAGGACCATAGCTATGGCGAAGATATTATTTACCACCGATATTATAGAGCCCAACAATATTAGCTATCCGGACCTATAGATTCCGTTATTTCTATATAAGCCATAATAAGAAAAAACGGAAGATTAAGGGAGTGCTAATCAATTTAAGATAGCTAAATAAGTTAGCACTTAGAACTATAACATCTAGTCTTAGGTATATAGAGTTCTAACTAATATCCAACTTAAGCTGCTGCCTAGAAGTCTTATATTTGTTATTAGGGTAATACTAAAGGGCCAGGCTGGACAATAGGTATTAGCAATAATATAGATAATTTAAAGCCCGCAAAGTAACTAAATAGAAAGCCCGTGTTTTATAGACTAACTGCTTATCTTTAACAGCTTTTAAAAGTTCATTTCTAGAATTCCTTTTAACACCTCTAGTTTCCATTTCAGCTGCCTTGGATTCTTTTAAGTCCTTAAACTTAGTGTTAAGCTAGTTATACTTGCGCTTTAGCATCTAGTTTAGCTGCCTTGGACTCTTTTAAGTCCTTAAACTTGGTGTTAAGCTAGTTATACTTGCGCTTTAGCGTCCAGTTTGGCTACCTTATACTCTTTTAAGTCCTTAAACTCAGTATCAAGCTAGTTATACTTACGCTTTAGCGTCCAGTTTAGCTACCTTAGACTCTTTTAAGTCCTTAAACTCGGTATTAAGCTAGTTATACTTATGCTTTAGCGTTCAGTTTGGCTACCTTAGACTCTTTTAAGTCCTTAAACTTAGTATTAAGCTAGTCATACTTATGCTTTAGCGTCCATTTTGGCTACCCTAGACTTTTTTAAGTCCTTAAACTTAGTGTTAAGCTAGTTATACTTATGCTTTAGCATAACTAGTTCTAGCAAGAAAATAAAAGGTATACTTTTAGCAGTTATAAAATTAAGCCACTTAAATTAAATACTGGCAATTAACTATTAGTACTATAATACGCACTCTTTACACCTGGAAATAATACCACATTATTTAATATATAATTAGCAATAATAGAGCGGAGCTGTCTATAGTATTCTTATACCCCTAAGAGTTATAGTAGCCTTTACTAACACCTATGGTACTATAAAAGGCGGCTACCTAGCCACTAATATATCTACAAAAAAGCACGCGAAGAGAGATATAATACTTACACATTTATTACGGCCCAACCGGTTACAATTCGTGATTAATTCCACCACTCTTACTAGTTAGATAATGCGCAATTACAACTAGACGGTATAAACACGGATACCAATAAGTACGCTCTAGTGGCGGTAGAATATAAGCAGAATGCCTATCTGGTGCCTTTATGCGGTATACCACATTAGAAAAGCGTCCTATCATTAATATTATTACTTAAAGTAGAGACATTTAAAGCAACTAAGAATATAAAAATAGGCGAACTAATTTTATATAAGACTAACAATAATATATAGTAAGTTAACCAGACAATTTTAGATATTACCATATTATAACACAATAATAGCTAAAGTATACTATATAATCCTTTTTATTTAGAGTTTAATTACGCCTTTTTAATATAGCTATACTGCATTTACTGCACAAAGAGAGATGTTAACGCACTGCTTAAAGACACCTACCTTAGCCCACTTTATGGCCTGCTTAGCTTCTAATCTACAAATTAATAGGAGGAACTAATTACCGCTATTCTATTTAGTATATAAGACAAACAATAGCTCTAATTAGAGTATAAGGTAGAATTAAATGTTAAAGGCTCTAAGTAGAGGAAATACTATATTCTTTACTAGGATATTATAAATATAATTGCCTTTCTAATTGGCCATTAACCCTTTAAAGATGCACTGGCATATGCACTAAAGAGACTCTATAATAATAACAACTACTAAGTCTATAATAAGCTATATAGCGGTAACTAGTGGTAGGAGATATAAGGCAAGCTTCCTAGCGGTGCTATAGTAGTTCCTATACTTATAGCAGTTGATAAGACCCAGCTAATAATATACTATAGCAACAAATTAGCCTGGCCGGTATATCTTACTATTAGTAATCTTAACCAACAAGTCCAACGCCAATAGATATCCCCTGCAAATATTCTTTTCAGCTTTATGCCAATTATTAAAGAAAAGGATAATAATATAAAAAGTAAAGCATATTATATAAGGCGATAAGAACTATACTTAAACATAAGTCCTACTTTAGTATTCTAACGCTATATTCTATTAACTAAAATATAATAGTAATTAAGCATCTTACAGAAAGTTGTATAGACCTTTAATATACGGATAATTTTGTGCAATAATGTTATCTAATTATATGTGGAATAATAGCAGACTATAAAGAATAAGTGCTGCTTATAGGTATTAAAAGCCAACAGCACTGCACTATATACTAGGTCCCCCCTTTAAAGCATAAGAACTTAACCAAGAAACAATATCCGCCACACACCTATAAGGAGACGAGAAGATAGATTAAACACTAGTAACTAAAAAACATCCTTCTATCCTTAGACAACTAGGTACACCCAGTAGAATATTTCACATAATACTATCGCCTATTTAACATCTATAAGGGCATAATAGTAGATATTCTACATTAGCTTCTAAAGGGTATTATTATACAACTTATTAAATGGGTATAGAAACTAGTAGGTAATATTATCTAGCCAAAAAGAAAAAGAAAAGGAATAAAGATAACTATAATAAATATATCTATAGAGGCTTAGCTTAATTTGTAACGGGCTTATATAAATACTTCTAAACCAAAGCTTGTAGATTGCTACTATATAAGAATACTAAGCTAAGGAGAAGAAGAAGTCTGTTAGAGACTGGCAAGATATAAAGGGGTCGCCAAGGCGCTAGTAGTAAGCGAGCTAATGGCGATTTTCCATCCCGGGGATGGAAAATCCTAATTGGTTGGCAGGAGTTAGGGTCCACTAAGTATAGCAGGTGGCGTTGCCCCAGCACCGTTATATTACCCCCCCCTCCTAAAAAAGCCTGCCCTTAGGCGTTGTCCAAGCTCCTTATTATTATCTAAATTATTATAGTTATCCACCCCTTCTTCCTAGCATTTAATCCAGCTTTCTAATTAGCGTGGTGGTCCAGGGAGGTTAGGGTAGGCTAGGTAGAAGTCCCGTAGCTTATAGGGAGAGTACTTAAAATCAGATATAGGGTACCATTCTAGATCTTCGTCATGACCTACCCAGCTTGTATAGTATTTTAGGGTACCGCGGTCTTTCTTAACTGCTAAAATCTCTTTAACTTCCCATTCCTTATCCTCTGCAATCTAAATTGGCGGTAGGGGGTCGTTGTACTGTCCAGGCAATAGGTTATCCGCAGCCTTCCGCAGTTAGTCTAGAGAGAAGATAGGGTGGATCTTTATTAACTCTAGTAGCTTAACCTTAAAAGAGTGCCCTACCTTTTTAGGGATCTTATAGGGGCCAGCCATTTAGTGGTCTAGCTTGCGGCTCAGCCTCTAGGTCTTTTAGTTCTTTATTAACACCCATACCTTATCTCCTATATAGAAGTCTACCTTGCAATAATATTGGTTTATATTGGCCTCTTTCTTCTCTTGTGCTTTTTTTATAATTGCTTAGGCAGTCTCCCAGGCTCCGTGCATTCTCTTAGCGAATATCTGGGCCTCTTTATAGCTAAGGCGTTCGCGGGCCGTTATAGGTCCTATAGGTCTATCCCAATTAAAGGATGTTCGTGGCTTGTATCCATAGATTAACTTAAATAGCGACATTCCTATACTATTATAAGGGAGCATAAGCTGTACGTAGTCCATTATAGGCAGTAGTTCCGACCAGTTGTCCTAGTAGTAATTAATAAAGGGGCGAAGTCGTTGGTTAAGGTACTGGTTTATAATCTCAGTTTAGCCGTCAGTCTAAGGGTAAAATACGGTAGAGAGCTTAATTTTAATCCTAAGGATACGGCAAAATTCATCCTAGAAGTCTAATATAAATTAGGGTCCACAGTTAGAGATAATTAACTTAGGAGCGCCATAGATCTGGTAAATATTGTCAACATATATACGGGCCATATCTTTTGCGGTTATAGTCTTAAAGCAAGGGAGGGAAATGGCTTACTTGCTTAGTCGGTTGACTACCATAAAGGCCATATTGTAGCCATATTTGTCCTTTAGGAATAATTTAAAGTCAATTATAACATGCTGCTAAGGGCATTTGGGAACTGGCAGTGGTTATAACCATCTAGGGGTTTAATCCCTAGGGGTATCTACCTATTTGCAAGCATAACAATTCCTAATAAACTATTCTATATTAAATAGGAGTCCTCGCCAGTAGTAGCAAGGCGCTAGTAGTTAGTAGGTCTTATCTCAACTAGGGTACGCCATAGAGACTTAACAGTGGGCTTCACAGATCAGCTCCATTTATAGGTTGTTAACGTCTGGAACTATAAGCTATTCTTAGTATAAGAGCAGTCCGTCTTCTATTTCTAAATCAGGGTCGCCTTCTATAGCTTAGTCGCGGAGGGCTTTTAGGGATTTGGCTGTACGGTTTATAATTAAAATGCGGTTAATTAGTCCTATTAGTTTATCCAGAATCTCTCCTTCTATAGGCGCCAGCTTATTCTGTTTAGAGTTTAGTTCCTTAAGGATACATAGGTTGAGCTGTTCGGGACAGAGGAGGGCACGTATCCAGTGCTAAGCCTTTAGCTTATCCTATAGTTCCACGTCCTGTTCTCTCTAGGTAAGGGCATTAGCTTTAAAATTTTGCCTACTAGGGCAGTATATAATCGTAAAGAAGAATTGGGAGAGTATTTTAGCCTACCTAGCCTATTAACTAGTAAGCTGCTTTATTGTTATAAAATACTTAAGGGCTTTATAATTAGTATAGATTTTAATCCAAGAGTCTATACTTCTAAGCTCTGCGCGCCACTAGGACAATGATTATATAATAGCCAGCATTTCCTTATCGTGTACCTCGTAGTTACACTCAGCTAGGGCCATTATCTTTAAGAAAAACGCTATAGGGTACTACTCGCCATCTAGGTATAACTATAAGAGAACTCCCGCTACTACTCTATTAGAGGCATCCGTTTCCAGTATTAATTCAAGGTCTAGGTCATAGTAACGGAGAATTAGGAAGGAGATAAGTTGGTCCTTTAACTCCTTAAAAGCTTCTATACAATTATCATCAAAAACAAAAGGCATGTTATTCTTTATTAGTTATATAAGAGGCTTAGCCATAACCCTATAGTTACGGATAAACTGACGGTAGAAGTTATAGAAGCCTAAAAAGAACTAGATGCCTTTTATAGTGCAAGAGGGTTTCTAGTTACGTATCACCTTAACCTTTTTAGGGTTAACTTTAATTCCTTTTATACTAACAATAAACCCAAGGTACTTTATTTGTTTTACTCCAAATTTACATTTCTTAATGTTAACTTATAGGCCTACATTCCGCAGCCTCTCTAGGACCTTTTTAACGTGAACTTAGTGCTTAAGTTTATTATCCAAGTATATAAGAATATTGTCTAGGTATACCGTATAGAATTCATTAAGGTAGTTAAAAAGAACATCATTCATATACCATTGGTACATAGCTGGCCCATTCGTTAGTCTAAAAGGAAGAACTTTGCATTTATAAAAACCGTAGCAGATATAGAACGTCGTTAGATCCTCTAATATAGGGTCCATCCTAATTTGGTAGAAAGCTTAGCGGATATTAAGCTTAGTAAAAATTTTGGCTTAGCTTAGACATATAAGGGTCTCGTCAATTAGGGGGAGAGGGTAACAATCTTTTTAAGTAATAGCGTTTAGTTTCTGATAGTTAATGCAGAAGCGGAGGCCTTTATTAGGTTTCTTTATAAAGAGGATAGGGGAAGTAAAAGGGGCCTAACTTAGCTTAATAAACCCCTTATAAAGGTTATCAATTAAGTACTACTTAGTTGCTTTTAGTTCCTCCATAGTTTGCTAGTAAAGGGGGCTATAGCCTAGAGAGTTATTGGCCTCTAGTTAAATCTTATAATCATAGGTTTGGTAGGGGGGCAGTATATCTAAGGCTGCTTTTAAGAACGCGTCTCTATAGTCTAAGAGGTATATAGGGAGGAGGCGCTTAACTAACTCCTTATTAGTTTCCTCTACTAGCCCTTCTTCCTTCTTATTAATAATCTAGTTAATTTCGTATAAGCTAGTTATAAAGACCTTATTGTCCTTCTAATATATATTAAAGTGGAAACCTATAGCGCTAATTGCCGCGATATCTACTATAGGGGGGTTGTGTGGTAGTAGGGGTATCCATGGCCTTAGGGGCTTTTAGCGTATTAGCGTTATCTTTACTCCTTTTAGCTCTTATTATATCTTCTAAAGGTTATCCTCTAAGTCCTATTAGTATATCCTCTTCCCTATTAGCCAGATCTCTGCAATTTAGAGGTTGTCTACGTTACTATCTGTTCTACTTCTGTAAGTAGAGTCCTCCTTAACTGTAGTCCTTTGGGGGAGTATCCTTATCAGTATAGATTTCTTACTGGCCTCGCAACGGGCATCTTCTTAAGTAAAAGCTAGGTTGCGGTCCCTAACATCCTACTAGTAGATAGGATCGGCCTTCGTGGCTAATGTCTTATAGTTAGTACAGATCTCTCTAATAAAGGAGGGTAACTTCGGTCTACTCTCTAGCCAGATAAACTGTCTTTGTTAAACATTTAGCCAAATATTAAAGTAGGACATCCATTTTCAGCTAAGGATTATATTATAGGACCCTAGGTCTAGGATACAAAAGGGGATACTAAACTAGCGTCGTCCATTAATAGCAATATATAGCTTTAAGACATAGGTAACCGGCTTACTAGCTTAGCCGTTATAGCCTTTTACTTAAACAGGCTTCTCTAGTTAGGTAGCATTTACATTTAAGAACTTAGCAACGTTATTTATATAAGCAGTATTTATAAAGGCAAAGCTATTTACTCTAGTGTTAATAAGGGCAGTTATATTAACTCTATATCCATTTTAAGATACTATATATAGAACTATAAAGTGTTTTCCACCTATTAGCTAACTTAGATCAATCTCTTTAAGATTAATATGATACCCTAGGGGGGAGTCTTTCCCTAGGGTTCTTCTTTTCCTGACTTATTAGGTGTTTCTTCTTTCTCTATCTCCTTAATATTACCTATATTCTTTAGCTCTGGGTAGGACATAGTAAAGTAACTATCCTTTCCACAATTAAAGCACATGACTGTGGCAGGGTTAATTAGGGTATTACGACAAGCATTGGTTAAAGGTATAGTACATAGCGGGTTAGGCAAGGTTCGCTAGTAGGTAGTTATAACCGCTTTTAGTATAAGGGCGGTTATAGTTTATCTTCTAATACTAGCTCCCGTTAGTATAGCGGATAGGTTGCAGTCGCTATAGGACCTCTTTGGTTAATTAGAATAAGCATTAATTTATTTTAGTTCTAAATCCAGCAACAAATATTAGGCTGCAAGTCTTTAGTAGGTTAGTAGATTGTCTAAAGCTACTATAATCTTCTCTTATAGTCAGACTATTAGCTTGTCATATAGGTCCAAACAATAGTTCTTAGGGGGGACCTAGCCTTTACCTACTAGGTATAAGAATTAAGTCTAAAACTTGGTAAAGGATTAGTTCAATTTCATTATTAGGCAATTATAGTGATAATAGGCATCCTATACTTTATTCAGATTGACATAGATAGTAGCTAGGTGCTATATCATCTCATTAATAGATATAAACCGAACAGGTAACTCGTCCTTAAACTTGGCCTAAAGGTGTCGCTAGGCGTCCCCAATGGTTTGACCAAAGAGGTAGAGCATTTTAGCTTCTTTAAAGGGGAAATGGTTATAGTTAATATAAAGCTTTCCTTGCATCTAGATTCTCCAGTTTTTAAAGATTAGGTCTACGCCGTCTAATAATAGTAGGGGGTTAGGGAGCTTAACGAACTTTAATTACTTTATTATTATATCTATACTCTCTAGTATATCGTATTCAGTAGAGCAAATGGGTTAACTAAGGCTTCGTAAAGGGGAGGCTAGGCTATTTTATAAGGCAGTAAGGCTTTTTAGAATCTCCTTTAGAGTCTCTTATATGCTTTAGGCTTAAAGATAATTAACCTTCTAATTAGCTGCAAGGGTACAAATCTGCTTATATACACCTATAACGTTATTATTGTCTTTAATTTCTAATCCTAACTAGACCTCGTGTTCCTCTTAGGTAGAGGCAGGTCTTTTAAATAAGCTCGCTTTAGGTGCCATCGTCGGCTTCCTAAGGTTTATCAGAATTATATAATTCGGTTTTAATTCCAGGGTTCTTTTATAGGTGCAGGTTAAGTACAGTCTGGCCTATAAAGTAGGATATTGTCAGGGCCTTCTTAGGCGTAGTAGTATGGGTTTTTTAATGTCTAAGTATAACGCGTCAACGCGTCGTTGCAGGTAAAGGTCTTTTTAGGATAGGATATTATTGAGGCCTTCCTAGGCAATGTAGGGAGAGCTTAGTATAATGTGACGGGCTTATATAAATGCTTCTAAACCGAAGCTTATAGATTGCTACTATACAAGAATACTAAGCTAAGGAGAAGAAAAAGTCTATCAGAGACTAGCAAGATACAAAGGGGTCGCCAAGGCGCTAGTAGTAAGCGAGCCAATGGCGATTTTCTATCCCGGGGATGGAAAATCCTAATTAATTGGCAGGAGTCAGGGTCCACTAAGTATGGCAGGTAGCGTTGCCCCAGCACCATTATATAATTAGTGTTTTAGATAAGTTCTAGCTTTTACAGGGCTAAAACAGTTTAATAATTTGTTATTTAGTAAAGTTACTTAATAGACAGGTGATAAATAAAAAGCTATAGTTTGTTAACTTATCACTATGCTAGCCCCACTACTGTTATCTAGGGAACTATATACTATGCATTTTACAAGAGCCGTATATAACTTTGTTATTATAGCTTAGTATTACACCCATAATAAGGAGACACTATAGTATATATACCACGCCCTATATCAAATTGATATACTTAAAGGCGTATTTTTATAACGGGCTTGTATAAATGCTTCTAAACCAAAGCTTGTAGATTGCTACTATACAAGAATACTAAGCTAAGGAGAAGAAGAAGTCTATTAGAGACTGGCAAGATACAAAGGGGTCGCTAAGGCGCTAGTAGTAAGCAAGCCAATGGCGATTTTCTATCCCGGGGATGGAAAATCCTAATTAGTTGGCAGGAGTCAGGGTCCACTAAGTATGGTAGGTAGCGTTGCCCTAGTACTGTCACATCACCCCCCCCTCCTAAAAAAGCCTGCCCTTAGGCGTTGTCCAAGCTCCTTATTGTCATCTAAATTGTTATAGTTATCCACCCCTTCTTCCTAGCATTTAATCCAGCTTTCTAATTAGCGTGGTGGTCCAGGGAGGTTAGGGTAGGCTAGGTAGAAGTCCCGTAGCTTATAGGGAGAGTACTTAAAATCAGATATAGGGTACCATTCTAGATCTTCGTCATGACCTACCCAGCTTGTATAGTATTTTAGGGTACCGCGGTCTTTCTTAACTGCTAAGATCTCTTTAACTTCCCATTCCTTATCCTCTGCGATCTAAATTGGTGGCGGGGGGTTGTTATACTATCCAGGCAACAGGTTATCCGCGGCCTTCCACAGTCAGTCTAAAGAGAAGATAGGGTAGATCTTTATTAACTCTGGTAGCTTAACCTTAAAAGAGTGCCCTACCTTCTTAGGGATCTTATAGGGGCCAGCTATTTGGTGGTCTAGCTTATAGCTTAGCCTCTAGGTCTTCCAGTTCTTTATTAACACCCATACCTTATCTCCTACGTGGAAGTCTACCTCGCAATAATATTGGTTTACGTCGGCCTCTTTCTTCTCTTATGCTTTTTTTATAATTGCTTGGGCAGTCTCCTAGGCTCGATGCATTCTCTTAGCGAATGTCTAGGCCTCTTTGTAGCTGAGGCGTTCGCGGGCCGTTATAGGTCCTATAGGTTTATCCCAATCAAAGGATATTCGTGGCTTGTATCCATAGATTAACTTAAATAGCAACATTCCTATACTATTATAAGGGAGCGTAAGCTGTGCGTAGTTTATTATAGGCAGTAGTTCCAACTAGTTGTCCTAGTAGTAATTAACAAAGGGGCAAAGTTGTTGGTTAAGGTACTGGTTTATAATCTCGGTTTAGCCGTTAGTTTAAGGGTAGAATACAGTAGAGAGCTTAATCTTAATCCCAAGGATGCGGTAGAATTCATCCCAGAAGTCCAATATAAATTAGGGTCTATGGTTAGAGATAATTAACTTAGAAGCGCTATAGATCTAGTAAATGTTGTTAATATACATACGGGCTATATCTTTTATGGTTATAGTCTTAAAGCAGGGGAGGGAAATAGCTTGCTTACTTAGTTAGTTAACTACCATAAAGGCCATATTATAGCTATATTTGTCCTTTAGGAATGATTTAAAGTCCATTATAACATACTGCCAAGGGTGTTTAGGAACTGGCAGTGGTTATAACCATCCTAGGGTTTAATCCCTAGGGGTACCTACCTATTTACAAGCATAATAATTCCTAATAAACCGTTCTATATTGGACAGGAGTCCTTACTAGTAGTAGTAAGGCGCTAGTAGTTAGTAGGTCTTGTCTTAACTAGGGTACGCCATAGAGACTTAACAGTAGGCTTTATAGATCAGCTCTATTTATAGGTTGTTAACATCTGGAACTATAAGCCGTTCTTAGTATAAGAGCAGTCCGTCTTCTATTTCTAAATTAGGGTTGCCTTCCGTAGCTTGGTCACAGAGGGCTTTTAGGGATTTAGCTATACGGTTTATAATTAAAATACGATTAATTAATCCCATTAGTTTATCTAGAATCTCTCCTTCTATAGGCGCCAGCTTATTCTGTTTAGAGTTTAGTTTTTTAAGGATATATAGGTTAAGCTATTTGGGATAGAGGAGGGCACGTGTCCGGTACTAAGCCTTTAGCTTATCCTGTAGTTCCACGTCCTGTTCTCTCCAGGTAAGGGTACATCGGGAAAATATTCGCAGGATAAGATTTAAGTAGACTTTAATTTTCGCGTTTTGTGTAATTGACATGCAATTTAACCAACTTGACACGCAATTGACCAACTTAACACGCAATTGACCAACTTAACACGCAATTCAACCAACTTAACATGCAATTAACCAACTTAACACGCAATTCAACCAACTTAACACGCAATTAACTAACTTAACACGCAATTTAACCAACTTAATATGCAATTAACTAACTTAACACGCAATTTAACCAACTTAACACGCAATTAACTAACTTAACACGCAATTTGACTAACTTAATATGCAATTAACTAACTTAACACGCAATTTGACCAACTTAACACGCAATTAACCAACTTAACACGCAATTCAACTAACTTAATATGCAATTGACCAACTTAACACGTAATTTAACTAACTTAATATACAATTGACCAACTTAATACGTAATTTAACTAACTTAACATGCAATTAACTAACTTAACAACTTTAAAAGCTAACTATATATTTCTTAACACGCAATTAACCTACTTAGCAACTTTAAAAGGTAACTATATATTTCTTAACATGCAATT
>Ga0307507_10000962_pt1 | contig 64028 bp, 26 predicted proteins | sample 7_EM_MG_FD_207223 | JGI IMG/M metagenome (GOLD analysis project Ga0307507, IMG submission 207223) | Populus trichocarpa ectomycorrhiza microbial communities from riparian zone in the Pacific Northwest, United States - 7_EM | ecosystem: Host-associated > Plants > Roots > Unclassified | place...
GCTAATGCAGTATTCCTAGAATTGTATTATACCGGTTAACTCTATCTACTAAAGCTATTAACTATTCTTAACTTAGGAACCACTCTCTATATCTTTAATAACCTCTCTTGTTTTTATAATTTTAGGAAAGCTCTAAGACACAAATATATTATTGCCGGCAGCTTAGAAGTGCCTATACTAGGCTATGGCAATATTACTATCTAAGTTATAAAACTAGACAAGAGCAAGGGAATCTTATATCTTAAGGACGTTGCCTTTTATATAGACTTTAATATAAACCTAGTGTTATTCCATCTACTTTAAAAATAAGGGTACTACTAGGACAATAAAGGAGATAATAATCTTCTAGTTTAGAAGGATAATATAATCCTATATTAAATAGAAGAACGTTATAGATAATAAACTATTAAATATGTCTAACTAGGAAGTCTATTAGCGTTTAATATAAGCCAACTGCTACGCCGTTAATGGAAGTGCAGAGTATTGTTAAGAGATATTTATCCAGATGTAAAAAGTAATATATAACTATAGTATTTGCGTCTAGGTTATCTAGGACCTATAAGCCTTTATTATCTAGGTCTTAATGCCTTGGGAGTTAAGCTTTAAGGCCTAAAGATAATAGAATATTAATATTATAGTCTCGCCAAAATTAAGCGTTAGGTCTTAAGAAGGTTCTTAAAATAGAATATTAATAAACCTTATCTTAACCTCTATATTAACTAGACTGACCTTAAGGAAGCGTATACTAGATTTATATAAGTTATATTTATCTATAATACCTTCTTAGGAAGAACCTTCCCGTATTTTATAATAACGCATAGTAAAGAGAAGGAGACACTATAAGTACTTAAAGATTTTATCTAATAGATTTGTCTAAGGTATAACCTTAAAGTTAATACTATTAGATTAAATAACGAGCTAGAAAGAAAAAGAACCCTTAAATAGCTATAGATGTAAGGGATTATATTTAAGCCTTTAGCGCTATATACCTAAGCTTAAAATGGCACCACTAAACACTTAGGGGGTGTAATTATTAAGAGAGCATATATAATAAGAATTACTGCCAATCCACCACACGATCTATGGAATGAGATAGTTAACTATATAGTCTACCTTTAAGATTAAACGCCACGGGAAAGCAATAGTTAGAGATTGCTATATAAGAGGTTCTATACCTACCTAGCTAATAGGAGATTAAGAAAGCCGCAACTAGCGTACCTAAAAGCCTACGGCTATAGGGTGTACGCGATAACGTCAAACGCCTAGCTAAAGAAGAAAAGGCTAAGCAAGCTAGATCTATAAGCCCATATTAGCTACCTTATTAGCTATAACTATACTAATATTTATAGGATCTAGATCCTATATAAAGGTATTATTATCTCTACTAGGGACATTATCTTTAATAAAAAGACGTTCTTTAACGGCAAGTAAACGGATACCTTAAAGGACCTATACACTAAATTAGATACGCTAATTAAGAAGATTTAACTTACTAATACCCTAACTAAGAATAAGGTCCTTCTAGAAGACAATAAAGAAGTATTTAAACCGTCAATTTAAGAGGAAAATAATAACGTTAATAAGCTAGTTCGAACCTTTAATAAGTTAGCAGATCTTAAGCTTATAAGAGCTCTTAAAAATGCGTATTATATACTACCTCCAACGGAAGAAGACAAAGAATCTCTATATGCCTTTTACGTTAAGTATCCTATAAAGTTAGATATATAAAATATTAATTAAAACATCACTTATTAAGCAGGAGATATGTTTAACACTTAGGAGGTATTTAACAACTTAGTTAAAGACTTATTTAAAAAAGCTAGTAATAATAGGTTTAAAGACTTTGTTATTAAAAGGATTACTTTAGCCTATTACAGCGCCTTCTTAGCAGGAAGGAAGTTTAACCTTAATAGTTAACTTAATAACAGCAAGCTAAAATTAGGCAGAATACGCGATATTAGATTATATATGAAGAACTTACCTCCGCTACTTTAGTTAATTTAGGACCTTAATACGCACTCTCTTTAAACTTAGTTCTAAGAGGCTTAATAAGCCTATCTCCAATCTTATTATTAAATAAGGTCGTTTTAAGAAACAGATAAAAAGCACATAAAGGGATAGCAGGTCCTTAGCTTAATATAGGTATTTATCTATAAAACGGACAAGTATAGATTCCTTTAGAAATGCAAGGCACGCTTAGTAGTATATAGAAATTAATAGGCCCTAGGAGATCTACCTATAAGAGCTACTATATTAGCTAGTACAACCTTCCGCACCCTTATAGCGATTACCGCAAAATTCAACCTAGAGATGATACAGATAGATACAGTTAATACGTTTATTTATTGCGATCTTAACGAGGTTATCTATATAAAGTTACTACTAGGGTTTAATAAAGGAAAGACAGATAAAGTACTATGCTTAAAAAAAGCCCTTTATGGACTATAACGATCCCCTCTATTATGGTAAAAGAATCTCACGAGCTTGTTAAATAAATTAGGTTTTAAAGAGGTTCCCTAAAAGCTATATATTATACTAAAAGGTAAAATAGTTGTCTTCTTTTATGTTAATAATATTGTCTTCTGCTACTAAAAGATAGATAAGAAGAAAGCTTAAGAAGCAATTAAGGAGCTAAGTAAGGAATACTAAATAAGTATCCTTAGTGAGCTAAAATAGTTCCTAGGAATCTACGTACTATATAATTATAGCTAAAGGCTCCTATAGCTATCCTAGGAAGCCTATATTAAGAAGATAGCTAACTAGTATAAGATAGATCTTAAAGGGCGTCTTCTAGATACTTCTATAGTAGAATTAAAACTCCTCTCTACTAATTACTAATTAATTTGTCTAACGCGTCCGTCTTCTAATATAGACCTATTAGTCCGTCTAATATCGCTACCAGCCTCTATGATGCTATATTAGAGAGAAATAGGTTTAGTACTCTATATAGCCACTATAACGCGTCTAGATATTGCTTTTGCAGTATTATAGCTAGTAAGGTTTAGTCAGAACCTAGGCCAAGAGTATTATTAAGCGGTAGACAGAGTTATCCAGTACCTATATAGCACGAGGAGCAGAGCAATCTACTATAGAGGAGATAAGGAAGGAATAAACGGTAAAGGGAAAGATAAAGGAATACGCGACTAAGGACAAGATAACAAAGACGGTAGAAGTAAAGCGTAATTATTTATCTATACTAGTAATGCATTATTTACGGACAACTCTGTTAATAGAAAGAGCTTATAAGGATATATTATAAAGCTATTTAGGGGGCTGATTACCTAGAGAGCAAACAAGTAGGGTACAGTTATAACGTTAAGCATAAAAGCTGAGTTGTTAGCCCTATTACAGATAGTAAAGGAAGCTATCTTTATTAGCAGGTTATTTAAAGTAATAATATTATACCTAAATAAGCCCTTAATTATTAAATATAATAATACCTAAACGCTCTAATTAGTTATGGGAGGTACGGCAAAGCTAATTACAAAGCTCCAACATGTTAATATCCATTAATACTAGCTATATTAGGAATATGCAATAAGACAAGTATAATTTCAATAGACAGCAATAAAGGAGATAATTGCTAATAAACTTATAAAGGCCCTACCTAAGCAGATGTTTTAAAGCTTCGTTAATATAATCGGAATAATGGATATTAAGGAGCGGCTAAATAAGGAGAAGCAACTAGAGGACCTAAGGGACAGTATTAGAGCACAATAGAAGGATTTAGATAAGATTACAGTTTAATTAACTTATTAACGGACACGAGAAGGTGGCTAGCTTTAACCTTAAAGAGCTCAAAGCTAAGGGGGTATATTAGATAATCTATATTCTCTAAAGGCATGGGTCACGTGCATGAGTCGCGTACACGGAGCCCGTGCACTATAAAGTCTCTTCGTAGCTCAAAGCCCTAGGGGCTCATTGTCTGCATCAATCAACAATTAAGTCAAGATTATCAATTAATCAACCTATTTCATCAATGAACTGCTCTATATGCATTTCGTGACAAAAGGGCTGCAGGCCCGAGGAGCTTATAAGGAGGTGCCAAGGGCTAGCTAAAGGCCAGCCTTGGCAGCTCCTAAGAGCCCCCAGGCATACACCCCAGTAAGGGATAAAATATCCCTTACAGACGCCACCTAATTTATCTTCTTATAGGCAAATCCTCTATGTTACGGACAGCTTAAGTACGATGTTATAACTACTTGGAGAAGAGTTGGAGGAAGCTAGTTGGCTAATACAGGCACGGTCTAGGATAGAGCCGGTAGAACCATGTGACGAGGAATGGTAAGCGAGTTACATAATATTATACGCAGTATATGGAGTATACGTAGTGTACGCCTACGTATAATACGTATAACACGTACCTTATATATAAGAGAGGATTTCTTAGGAGTACGGTTATATATTTAAAGGACCTCAGTCCCTACCGTAGATAGTTCTCTCCTTATAGTAAATCTTAGAATACAATTAGAGTTAATCTGTTAGGCAACCACTCTACTAGTTATTATTATATTGTTAATTTGTTCTTACCTATATACCCAGCCTAATAATAGGACCTACCGTAGTTCCTACTACAAGGTTCCATTATACATTCACTACTAAGGTTATGGTATTAAATAAGATCGAATAATATGCCACCTAAAGCACCAGTTATAATAATATTAACAGCAGCCACAACCTTAGGGCCAGGAGATACTAGTATAGATAATAGGGATTCTTAAATAGTTATAAGAGGTTAGTTATAGAAAATGGTTAATTACTTACAAGATAATAATAGGATACTTAAAGAACGCATTAATAGAATTAAAGCAGTAAAGATTAAGCTACCTTTAATCAAACGGTTCTTAGGAGAAAGGTTAAAGCTCAAGGGATTTCTTACGTAGATGCACTTTAAGGTTATACAGGAAGGAGCAAAGTTAGTAATATTATTAGATTAAGTAGCCTATGTAGGGTTATTCCTAATAGGGAGGGCACTTAAGTGGTTTAAACCATATCTTATAGAGATATAGGCCAATAGTATAACAACTACCAACCAGAACGTACGGTATATATTCACTAGTTAGAACGGGTTTACGGAATACCTAACACAGATATTTAGAGACCTAGAGGCCATAACCACAGCAGAACAAAAGCTTTAAAACTTAGTATAGCGCACTTTAGCAATTAAGTATACAACGCAGTTTTAAACACTAGCTATATAGGTTAAGTGGAATAACAGGGCGCTTATAGTATAGTATAAACAAGGACTTAAGGCTAAAGTCTAAAACACAATTATCCTAATAGAAGATGCGGATACTCTAAGGGAGTTAATAAACCAGTTAATAAAGATTAATAATAGAATCTATTAAAGGGAATAAGCTAAGAAAGGGCAAGACAGAGTTCCATAGTTGTATAAGGCGCAGAGCACGCAACAACAGACATAGAGTTAAAAACTATAGAATGGCGCAGAGCTAATGGACCTAAGTAGTACTAAAGAAACCTAAAGGTAGGGAAAGAAACTATAGAAACCTAAAGGTTAAGGATCTAGTAATTAAAGGACCTAGAAGCAGAGGCTAAACCAGGGATTTTAGTAGTAGAAGATGTTTAGGCGGACTCCATAATAAGAAAAATGGTTTAAAGATAGGGCTTATATGAATTACGGAAAATAAGGTTATTTTACTAGAGACTATAGAGGTAGTTAAAGTAACTATATGGTAAAGGGAACCCAACCAGCAGGAGACACATATATATAGAGGGATAATAGTGCACTATAAGGAACAAAAGAATGTTTAATTAACAGTTTTGCATTTTATTATAACAACGCATACCAAATTCATAAAGACGCTAAGTATAGCATAAGCTATTGGCTATAGGAGCCATTATTATCTAAGTTTAAAGGGACCAATAAACCAGCTTATAGATCGGACATTAAAGACGATAAGTTTAATATAGGCAAAGCATTTACTAATAATAAGGCAATAAAGGCAGCTTACTAGAAGTATATAAACCTTAGAGAAGTTAAAATAGAAGTAGAGACTAAAACCATTACAGAACAAGGTTTAGTAACGGGTATTATAACACTATTAGATATAATTTCCATCGCTTTATAAGACAATAGGAGCAACATTTAAAGAAAACAAAGTAAGCAGATAACTACTAGTGCTAGCTTATCACTTAATAAAGGCAAAAGGCCACAGGCTTAAGATTCTTAAGAAGAGATAAAAGAAGCTTAAGATTCTTAAAACAAGATAAGACACACCTAAAAACCCACAACAGATAAAAACTAATAGGAAAGGGCAGCTACTTAGTTTACAGATAAACAAATAAGTATAGGACGCAAGTTTAAGAACTATAAGTTTGGGGAACAAATAAGAACATTAGCAATCCTAGGTAAACGCAGTATTCAGCCTAAAGATTAAACAGTTAATACCTAGATTAAAAAGTAAGGTAACTACAAAGATCTAGCTGCAAGACGCAGAAAATAAAAAACTATAGATAAGTTTAGGACAAGAATTATTACATAGTAAGAGTAAAAGCTAGACAAGAGGTTAGCAATACTAGGTTATATAAGGGATAGAGCACCCATATAAAGAGTTACTAATAGGCCAAGTGTAGGGACACCTAGGGTAAAATGGTTAAACGAACTAGAATAAGAAAAGGATCTAGATATTCCAACTAGGTTTAAAGAAAGACATACCAAAGGATATTATAATGTAGTAATAATAAGGTACTTTCTAATAGACAGACCATATACACTAAACTAGTTGTATGGAAAGTGGTATAGGCAACAATATAACAATAAATAGGAAGACTTTTATATATAGCTAGATAAAAAAGTTGTTTAAGACTAACCTATTATAGAAAAACGCATAAGTCATATTAAAGGAGCATTAATTATAATATTAAGGAACCTAGAAGAAGGATCTAGGGACTAGAGAAGTAAATAACAAATCTTAGTACCTGTAATAGAGATACTAGTGGTTAGGTTAACTAGGTATAGGTTTAAACTTAAGGATAAAGACAAACTAAGAGTTAACCCAAAACATGCAGCGCATTATATACTATTGTAGATAGCTTGTGTGGATGACACGTGTAATATACATAGAGCACCAAAAGACAAGAACCAGAAGTACCTAGTAAGAATATATTAGGCACTAGAAGAAAAGCGGTTTAGGAACACTAAGTATATATATAAATAGCACCTAGTAGAAGTATAAGGTTAGGGGGACTTAATACTTTAACTAGGAAGATTCCTTACAGAAGAATACCTAGACGGATAATAGTAGTGGGAGTGCCTAAAGAACACTTATCTATGGCATATAGAGGAAAAGAAACAAACTAAGTATTAGCTAAGAGTGGACTAAGTATAAGTAGGATCTAGCAGCCAACAGTTAGGAAAAGGGGAGGCGTATAGGACTAGAGGGAACCAGTATTAGAGCCTTAAACCCTTAAAGGAGTTTAAGAATAACACCTAAACTTATAAGTTAAGTGGCAAGATTAGCAGTTTAAAGCATTAGTAGATAGTAGAGTAACTAGAAACTATATATTACCAAAAGCAGTAGAAAGAATGGGGTTACTATATAGATAGAAGGAACACTTATATCCACTTATAACAATTTTAGGAGATTAGATAGCCTATAGAGGAGGTATTATTAATCTTAAAATAGGACCTATTTAGTTAACTATTAAAGGAAGACAGGTTAAGATGTCTTTTAATATCCTACTATTAGGACAGGATAAGGCGATACTAGGAATACCTTAGTTATAGAAATACAATCTAAAGATTAATTAGGTTATAGGTTAGATTGATATTAAGAATACTTAATAATATAAAGTATAACAGCAAACCAAGTTGGTATGGTACTAAGTCAGAGCGATATATAAAGAGACTAAGCAAGGCTTAAGTTATATACTAAAGAGATACCATAAGTATAGCAAAAAGTTATAGTTACTAGAAAGTGAAAAGCTATTAAAGCATGCAGTATAGGACCATAAGATAGAGTTAAAAGAAGGAATAAGTCCAAAGTTCTTTCTAATCTATAAGCTTACTAAAATAGAGTTAGTAGCGCTTAAGGAATTTATCTAGGAGAACTTACGCAAGGGATATATTAGACCATTATAGTTATTAGTAAAATATCCAGTGTTATTTATCCCAAAGAAAAACGGAAAACTTAGGATGTGTATAGACTACAGATAGTTAAACAGTATTACTAGGAAGGATAGGTATCCTTTACCCTTAATTAGTGAAATCTAAGACAGGATAGGCAACGTTAAGATCTTTATAAAGATAGATCTAAGGTAGGTATACCATTAGGTTAGGATTAAGGAAGGCAATAAATAGAAGGCAGCCTTTAGGTTAAAGAAAGGACTATATAAACCATTAGTTATACAATTCGGGCTTATAAACGCACTAGCAATGTTCTAGAAGCGAATTAATAGTATATTAGGAGAACACCTAGATGAATTTATTATAGCATACCTTAACAACATTATTATTTACTTAAAAAGTAAGGAAGAACATAGAGAATACATTAAATGGGTCTTAAAGAGACTATAAGAAGAACAGATGCTAGTAGCAATTAAGAAATGCGAGTTCTTTATAAGGAAAACCAATTTTATAGGATTTATTATTAAACTAGAAAAGATCAGCATAGACCTAAAGAAAGTTAAAGCTATAGTAAGTTAGCAAGAACCAGAGAATGTTATATAGTTAAAATCGTTCCTAGGATTTTGTAACTACTATAGGAGGTTTATGGCATAGTAGTTAAAAAGTATTAAGCTATTTACAAGGCTAATAAAGAAAGAGGAACTGTAGACTTGGGGTAGTAAATAAAAAAAGCTATTTTAGGAACTTAAAGAGTTATTTACCTAAGAACCAGTCCTTAAGATCTATCAACCAAAGTTAAAAACGGTTGTTAAGATAGACGCATTAGACTTTATACTAGGAGTATACTTGCTACAGAGGCACTAGGACGCATAGCATCCAGTAATATACTATAGTTAGAAAATAACACCACTAGAGTTAAACTATGATATCTATAATAAGGAGTTATTAGGTATAGTTACAGCACTTAAAAAATAGAGAGCATTCCTACAAGGTATAAAGAAACCATTTATAGTTAAGATAGACTATAAGAACCTTATAGGATTCCTAATAATAAAGGAACTCAACCAAAGATAGGTTAGATGGGTGGAAATACTTATAGAATACTATTTTAAAATTCAGCATACTAAGGGTATAGACAATGCACAAGTAGATGCTCTAAGTAGGAAAGCTAAACTATAAAGTAATAAAAAGCTATTAGGAGCTTTATTACAAAAGAACCAAGATGGGTTAATTAGGTATAATTACCCAAAGGTTATAGCAACTAAGGAAAGTCAGATCCACAAATTACTAAAAAGTAATTAGACACAGAAGATCTAAAAAGCATAGGTAGAGAATCCAGACTTAGAGCAGTATAAAAATAGAAAAGCAACGTATGTGCCTAAGTCTATTATAGAGGAGTTTGTTAAGGAATTCCATAAGGGAATAATATAGGGATATAATAGGTCTATAGAACTAGTGTTAAGGCTTTAAAAGGAGTACATTATTTAAGGAATCTAGGGGTTAGCTAGATAAGTTATAAGGGAATATCTAAATTACTAAAGGAACAAACCGATGAGGCATAAGCTATATAGAGGGCTACAACCTATCAAAGTACCAGAAAAACTATAGGAGGTTATATTATAGGATTTTATTGTTAAACTACCAAAGTTAAGAGATCCTATTATAGGACAAGATCATAATGTGATCTTAGTAATAGTGGATAAGCTTACAAAGTAGGGATACTTTATAGCATATATAGAAGAGATATCAGCAGAAGATATTGCTAGAATCTATATAAAGGAAGTGTTTGTAAGATATAGAGCACTAGATAAAATTATATTAGATAGAGATCTAAGATTTATAGCAGTATTTTAGGAAGTGTTTCTGGTAAAACAAGGGGTTCGCGTAGTAACCTCTACAGCGTATTATCCGCAGACGGATGGATAAACGGAAAGACTAAACTAGACACTAGAATAGTATCTAAGGCACTATATTAATTATACACAAAACAATTGGGTATTATTGTTACCGGTTATATAGTTTGCATACAATACAACACCACAAAAAGAAATAGGGATATTACTATTTAAGGCAAACTACGGGTATAAACTAAGAACGTCATTGTCGCTATATTAAGCAAAGAAAACGAGTAGCACAGCTAAATAAAGAATGGAGATGTTAATAAATCTTTATACAGACCTTACGGAAACAGCTAAACTAGTACAAGAATAAATAAAAAGGTACTATAATACTAAGAGATCTAAGGGACCAGATCTTAAGGAGGGAGATAAAGTATAGCTACTATATAAAAATTTCAAGAATTGATGACCAAGTAAGAAGTTAGACCATATCAGACTAGGACCTTTTAAAATTATATAAAAGATTTTATCGGTTATGTATAAGTTAAACCTACTAGCCAAAATGAAGATCTACCCTATATAATATATTGCGATGCTAGAACCAGCACGTGGGGATATTAAGCTACCAGTTTACGAGGTAGACATATATAGAGGACAAGAAGAAGATAAATGGCAAGTTTTAAAGATTATTAGTTACAAGAATGTAGATAATAAAATATAGTATAAAGTAAAGTAGATAGGCTATAGTAAGACTATCTAGGAACCACTAAGCAACCTAGAGAACACTATAGGAAAGGTATAGGAGTATCAGAAGAAAGTAGGTCAGGTAGTATTAATAAAGAAGGATCGCCAAAGAATAAGTTACCTAAGGGGGACCTAAGAGGAGCATCTACCGAGCTACTTAAAGTTGTTTCCCTTTTAGTGGGAAAAAGGTCTATTTTTTTATTACCCAGTTTCTAAAGGCCCTATTCCATAAGTTTCCACTCCTTAGAACGAACCTTCTTATAAACCTTCTTAAGACGGGTTAACTGAGTAAACATAGTCTGTTAAGACTTAAAGGAGCAACGCTAAGCCTTAAGGGCCTAAGCGGTCTCTTTAGTGGAATAATGGAGTTTGGCGCGTGTGGCGGCCAACTTAAACTTAAGCTTTGTAGCGGTAGATTAAATATAAGACCCTATAATAAGTTACTTAGGGAACTTAAAGACTATTAAAAGTCATAGGACGCGTATACTTAGCGTTAAAGATAGAGCAAACGTTATAGGACAATTAAATATTTGCTTTAGTGCACTCTAAATAAAACAAGGGTTGTTAAGATAAGGGACTCGCTATTACAATATACACTAACCCCGCTTTAGCACAACAAGAATATGGAGACGATATTATCTTACTAAGCAATAGTATAGCAGCTATAGTGCGAGCATAGCGTTACGCTTATAAAGAAGAAGAGGCTTTAGGCATAATAAGCAGGGATATTAACTAGACTAATTAAACGGACATTATACCTCTAGTAGATAACTTGGAGATATTAGGAATCTTTAAGAACAAAGATAAAGAGAAGGAAGATAGTGTTACAGACAGCTTAAGTACAATGTTATAACTACTTAGAGAAGAGTCAGAGGAAGCTAGTTAGCTAATATAGGCATAGTCTAGGATGGAGCCGGTGGAACCATATAACAAGGAATGGTAAGTAAGTTATATAATATTATACGTAGTATACGGAGTATATACAGTGTACGCCTATGTATAATACGTATAACACGTACCTTATATACAAGAGAGGATTTCTTAAGAGTATGGTTGTGTATTTAAAGGACCTTAGTCCCTACCGTAGATAGTTCTCTCCTTGTAGTAAATCTTAGAATATAATTAGAGTTAATCTGTTGGGCAACTACTCCACCAGTTATTATTATGTTGTTAATTTGTTCTTACCTACATACCCAGCCTAATAATAGGACCCACCGTAGTTCCTGCTACAAGGTTCCGTTATACTCTATAATTAATTACCGGTTCCTCCTTTACTTAGTAGCTTAAACCCTCTTAGCAAAAGCTCTACCTAAACTCTCTTAAATGGCCATTAATATCTTCTCTATACTAGTAATGTCGGCTAAAGTAGAATAAGTCTTTTCAGGTACACGGCAAATAATATTATAGTCGCGATATAGGCTTAGAGCCACGGTGGTTAAATAAACGGAGTACTTAAAAAGCTGAGTACGCAAAGTCGTTAAATCTAGTAGTTTTGTGTCGGCAGAGGTGGTAGCTGAGGTGTTAAATATTAAGGGAGGAGTTGGTAATACGGGCAGTAATAATATAGGTAATAGCCAGGTGTTAGATAAGGAAGATTAGCACACCTGACCCCAAATATAGGTAATTAATATAACTACGCAATCAAATCGCAATCGCCTCTCGTGATTATATAGTAATCGCAATCAAACGGCTGATTATGATTATATAGTTATTGCCATGTCTGCTGCTGAGAGAATTTCGGGGTCTATACAGCTCTCAATTGCCTTATTAATTGACCTTGCATAATTGCCTGTTGCTAGAATTCTGTTAAATAGCTCCTGTAGTAGATTTATGAAGGTAGGCGGCGTATTACAAAACTTCTTGGCGGCAGGATTGGCTTTAAAGTAGGCCTCCATAGCTTTCTTACCGACAATAGGTACGCCTTTATCTTTACCCTACCCCCAGCTAGAGAGGCCGTAGAGGTCCTTTCACAGCTTCTAATTCTTCTTATGGCTATCGTGCCTGCTCTTAATTTGCTTAATAGTAATACGCTGCTGGGTGACAGCAAGCGTACGATTGAGGGCAATCTTCTATTAGGAGCTATCTACGCGATATCTTTTCTGAACGGCCTTAAGGAGGCCTTTTAACATTGCCTCCTCCATCTCGTCTGACTATCTTAAACGTGCATTCCTGTGCTCCGCGGGCGTCGCGGGCGTCGTGGGCGTCGCGGTAACTCTACTACGGCTCGTACGAGAGGTGGGCAAAGATGTAGGAAACGTCGATCGCAGAGAGGGCGTTGGCCGAGGAGGCTCCATTGCTACACCAAAGTAGGGAGTCGCGATAGAGGCCTGGTGGCAGAGAGGGGCTCATTCGAATTGCTCACCGACGTCAATCACGAAGTCAAATATGGAGCCTCATTCTGGAGCTGCAACTGAACAATTGACTCAATTACAGATTTAAATGAGCCATGGTAGTAGCCGCCACTAATTACAAAACGGGCGACACTAAAAGGCGCACGGATTGAACAGATTATGAGGCGATTTGCAACCGAACTGATATGCCACAATGCTTGGCTGGAGATCTCAGCCTTGGCTTGGCTGGAGACCTCAGCCTTGGCTTGACTACTTACACATCTCTCGCAGCCTTCTCCGAACCCTCGTCATGTCTCGAGCAAGAAGCAGCGTGCCGCTCCCAGTTTCTGCAACCAATATAGCCATACCAAGCTAGGAATGCAGGTAAGCAAACCATCCCTATGCACCCAGTTTGCGTTCCATCCCCTCATATCTGACCGTCAGCAGCCCTTGAAAACACTCAAGCCTCCGTTCTCTCCGGCCCACGAGCTTCCCTGTAGTCATGACAACCACTTATCCACCGAAAATCATGGGCCATTGTCGAATTTGGTCGATTCTCCACACCTCAAAACCCGGCCCACGCTGACTGACCCGCGGGGTATCCTGCAGCATTTGCCTACCGCGTATCGCGATCCGACTCGTCGGCAATTAACCGAGACCAAGGACAACGTGCATGCATACCTGGAGCAAGACTTGGACGTATCGCGCCTCACGAAGATACAAAAATACCTATGGATGGCGGGACGACCAAGGAATACGCGACCGCTACACCGGCAGCTGATGATGGATCGCCACATCCTCGCCACCGAGCAAGCCGATTTACATCTACTGTGGGAGGGTGACCGCCTTTTCCTGAAGCCATTGCCGTCATATCTTCTGCGGCACCTCGTTTGGGAAGAATACATCTGCAATTCAGAAACCCTCCATCGTCGAGCCTGCGGCCTGCTCCTTTCCTACGTCTGGCTCATCTGCTCAGAGCTCGACTTCCGATTCGCAATAGACATGAAGCTTTTCCCGCCAAGTTCTACATGGCCATGGTGGCAGTCATTCACCGACGATTTCCTTTCCAATGTCGACCACATGTCCATTTACCAAGTGGACGAGCGCTACTACTATGGCGAGCTGCGGTTGGGCAGAATAAATACTATCTACAGACTCGCTCCGCAGTTCTTTCCTGCTCATCTTGTCCGCGGTTATATTTACGATTACAACCGCTATTCCATATTTCTCTACCGGAATTTCGGCTGGCTTGCCATCGTCTTTGCGTACTTCTCGATTATTCTTTCCGCGATGCAAGTTGGCCTTGCCGCTCCTGCTTTAGCGGCCAATTCGGCATTCCTACGCGCTTGCTATGGATTTTCTGTATTCTCAGTTACTACGACTGTTGTAGTGTCATTGTTTTTATTACTTCTGGTTGCGCTTTTTTTCGTATACAACTTCGTCGCCACCGTAGCGTACAAGAGGAAATGCGACTGGGAAAGAGCTCGGCTGAATACGGATAAGTCGTCAAAGCATGTATGACCGGTCGGGTATATTCAAAATGTAACCGAGCCGAATTTCAGCAGCTTTACAGCTCTCGCAACGAGACTCAATATATCTGAAGAAATCCGCTGATCACCATGTTGAAAACTTGTTCAAAGACAGTAGCACCGGTCTCAGGTTGGATAAAGCTCAAGATATCCGTTCGCCATATTCGCACAAAGTCCCAAAGGTAAGACAATCTCTTCCACATTTCCATAGTTGCTAAAATACGTACCTAGCACCCTTACAGTATCAATATCCTCAAGCGCACTAGCCTTCCCCGCACGCTCACCAACCTCCTCTCACTCAGCAAAAGCAGGAGTCACTCTTTCCACACAAAGAGGCATGTAGACACAACCATACACATCAAATCCATCTTTTCTTATCTAATTACGTTATTACTACTTAAATCCTCTCCCCACCCCTATCGACCCCTTCCCAAATCCAAAAGTAATCCGCAAGCGAACCTAAAAGAAGTCAAGTTACAATAAAGTATTATCGGGCTTCGGGGCCGAAAACCACAAGACCTACGTCAAGGCCAAAGCCACTGCCATTACAGCACGCGAATACCTGAAACTAAAACCACAGCTACAGTCAAGACTCAAGACCAATGCCACAACGGAAAGAAGACGCTGATGGCAGGGTCAAAATAGAGGTATCGTACAGCGAAGGAATAGAAAGTTTGAATAAGGAACAGACGCACGCAACGGGCACAGCCTTGAAGCAAGTAAAATCCCAGACACAGTAGAGCGTTTGAAGGAATGGAAGAATTGGGTAAGGATAAGAAATGGAAAGTTTCAGACTCAGTCCGTTGCCCTAGAGGTGGAACGGATGAAAGCAAGGGAGAAAACTAAGAGTATGCGGACGCTTGACGATCACCACTTCTTCCGTAATCTTGACTTGATGCCGTTCGCAGCCGGCACCGCTGCAGGTGAGGGCGTCCTCTCCACCGGCTCCCCATTGAGCATCAGCTGCGGCCCACTCGCATTGTCATTTAGCTTTGCGTTCTCATTCGGCTTCGCGTTGCCATTCATCTTCCCGTTGCCATTCATCATCTTCTCCACCCTCTCCTCCGTAATCTCTTTCTCCTTCCCCTGTATCACCTCTCCAACCTCCTCAAGATCACTCTCATACTCGCTCCTCTCATCCTCGATCTCGTCACAGATCCTTACAAACCGCCACGCAATGTGCCCGACCAAGAACAACCAGAAAAGCTTCGCCGCCTGCTGGCTCGCTAGCGGGGAAAACGAGATTATTTGGCTGAGTAGGCACTTGTATTGTTGAGTTTCCCAGTTGGGCTCGAAGGGGCCGATGTAGAGGAGCTGCGTTATGATGCTGACTGGGGTGGAGATGTTAATGTAGGGTCGGAGGTAGGTCTAGACAAGGATGAAGACAAAGAAGTAGAGGCCTTCGAGGGGGGGAGTCGAGGTAGTTTAGGGTTTTGGAGGTCTGTAATGTAAAAACGTGTCAGCACTCGTGGTCTCCGGAGGTTGACGTAGACTCGGGGAGAAAAGCGGGGAAGGGGGTCCTAGATTCAAGCTGGTGTAGTAGACTTACAGCAAGGAAGAAATCGCTAATATTATGCGTGGTGTACACTGCCAACCCTATATACGTAAAATGGATCTGGTAACCTAACCAAATTAAACTGAGCGTAATAATATGATGAGCTACTAGCTCCTTAAAGTTCTTCCGTCTCTCGTAGGACACCACCAGCGGAAAGGATAAGATGATAGGTTTGAGATAGCTCAATTCTGCTTCTTTATCCCGACCACAACCAAATTCCTCGGGCTCATGCCATACTCAAACACTGGCTCCACCCATGCACTTTCTATTTGCTCCTGTTCCCTCAACCACAGCCACCTATCCACAACAATAACCGCTTCCACGACTTCCGCACTGAACGCCATGAGACTCCACATAACGCTTAACTCCTTCTTCCTCTCCTTATACCGCTCCTCATAGTCTACGATCTCCGCATCCGTCAGTGCACCCATCTTTTCCGCAATGAATGCGGGATCGACCGCACACGGCGAATTCGGTGACATGAGCTTCCCCAACGCACCGCGGACATATGACACGAAGTCGCTATAGCAGAACCGGCGGAGAGTCCCAATCGTAAGTGAGGTGGTACCATTGTCAGTATCAGCACCGGACCCGGAGCCGTCGGGCGGCGTCCAGTTTACTTTGCTAGTGTGGCCGACGGCGGAGACGCTACTGCCAACGATGTCATCGTCATCAACGGGTGCAGACACGACGCCGCGGTCGAGGAAGATGCGTTGGAGGAGTGCACGGTAGAAGTGCCGTGTAAAGAAGAGTTCACTGTCGTCACGGCCCCAGTTTTGGGGCGCTTGGACCGCCATCATACGAGAGGTAATGTTGAGGCGGAGGCCGGTGGCTGGATCGGGAGTGTGGTTTCCGTTAGCGTTAGGGGTTAGAATTTGTGGTAGGGGATAGGTAGCGAGTCGGTTTGACATGGGAAAGCCGTGCGGATCAAATGCTGATGAAGTTGATGTGAGGCGTGGATGGTTAGAACGGAGGGTGGGAAGTTTGTATGTCGGCGGCCCAAGGCGCTCGGTAACGAGGTTGTAGCAACATCCAACCATTGCAACTGCGCTAACTGAAGGGTTTAAGAGCAGGGAGCGGAGGCCATGATGAACAAGATTGCCGCAAGAGTGTAGTGAGATTACCATTAGGTTTGGCTCGGGTGATTTGGGGAGTAACTGGGGATCGTTTGTTTCTTCCACAATAGGAAGTTCTTCTTTTGACTTATCTTGCTGAATCTGTGATGTGTCTATTATTTGCTCGATGACTGGGCCGAGTTCACTATCTTTTATCCGGTGCTCTACGTATTGTACGCTTCCATGGCCATCAGTGTAGAGTTGGAATGTGGTAGTGATTGTTTTCGCGTTATCCACTACCTCATCCTTATCCGGATTGCTTAGATTTTCGGCATCCACAGGATTATGTTTACTCGTATTGATCATCTCGGGCAATTTTGTACAGCCGTCCAGATCGCACTGTTGATTTGCGTCTATGCCATTTTGTAGGGCAGCCCGATATGCTTTCTTGTTTCTCATTATTTTTGCCTTCTCTACTAGTTTGGCCCTGATATCCATGACCTTGGCGCCTTCAATATTATGCTGCTTACTTTCGATAGCTATGATATGTTTCGAATACGGCTGGGCAGCAAGCGCACGACCAAGGTAGTTCTGGCCAGAGCCAAAATCCACTAGATGGGTGATTTCACGCTTTTGAGCAACTGCTATGTCTGAAGTCAGCCTGTCCACGTAACGAGCGAAGTTATCAACTTCGTGAACTTTTTTGACTTTCATGCCAACAGCTATATGACGCGCGATGGTGCTCTTTTGTTTTGATAGTCCTGAATTTGGGGGGGGGAACTGGCGATTTAAGCAATGCTTTCGCACATCCTGCAGATATTGAACCAAGTCCTCTGGTGGAGATGGCCCTCCACGCCATGCGGTATTTTGGGATGAAGCCCCCTCCGAGTTTCCAGCGGATGATGTTCTAAACTGGGTTAAGTCTTCTCTCATCAGAAGATCTATGATGTCCATGATGTCCATGCTCTTGAACCAATCTCGCCATGCTTGAGGTAGAAGGGCTGAGTATAAATCAGGTGTTCTAGTGAAAAAGTCTAGGATATGGACACCTCCACAGAGAGTTTGTAGCAGCCATGAGGAAGTCGCAAACTGTAACAGGGAATCCACGTATGAATCAACATCAGCGAACTCAGCCGGCAGGGGAAGAGGCTGGTCGGGACCCATTTCGAACAAATTCTTTTTTTCGAGCCATATAGAGTAATTCAAGTTTCACTACGGTCGCTGAGGAAAACTTCAAGTAATCCTCAGAAGGCTGATGAACTTCATTGGAGACAAGATTTAATTTGGACTGGAGGTGCGATCACGTGCTCGCTCGGAATATGTTCGGCATTGGGGCTTCATTATCGTGCAACAGCAGCAGGCTCCCAAATTCTTCCGCAACGCATAAATATATTTGTAATTCCTCTTTCTTTAATTTTAGTAAAACGTCGGGCAACAAAACCTCATCTTGTTCAATATGATGTCCACATCCAATGAAGAGGACCCCTTCTTGCAGGTTCAAGCGTGGGTTGTTATCAAAGCTATCTAGGGCTCTCACTAAAGATGCTTCCAGGGACGTTCTATCCGCGCTTAATACTACACGGCCCCTGTTTGCCTCATATTTGCGCATACGCTCCTCTGCACCCTCAGCTAGTTCCCCTGAGCTTATCGAGGCTCGCCATGAACTCGAACAAACCCTGCAAGACCTAAACTCCGATCTCCGAGATCTCGTGGAGAGTGTCCAAGCTGTTGAGCATGATCCATATCGGTTCGGCCTCGAGATCGATGAGGTTGAACGGAGGCGGAGATTGGTCAAGGAGGTTGGCGACGAGGTGGAGAATATGAGGGACGAGCTTCTCAAGACCGTCCACGAAGCCCAGAATAAAGGCAAGGGCGTAATGAATGGGGATGTGTTACCAGACCCGGATTCCTTCGACGATCAGGACGAGTATGCTGCTTTTGAGCAAGAGCGACAACTTGAAATGATGCATGAACAGGATGAAGCTCTGGACGGAGTGTTCCGAACAGTAGGCAATTTGCGCCAGCAAGCAGATGATATGGGAAGGGAACTAGAGGAGCAAGGAGAGCTGCTGAATGATGTCGATAATGTTGCCGATCGAGTCGGAGGAAAATTACAGAATGGTCTTAAGAAAGTTGGCTGGGTCATCAAGAAGAATGAAGGTGAGCTGTTCTCGCTCTGAGCCCGTCTGGTGTGACATTGTTATTAATGTCCGACTCATCATGCAGATAAAATGTCGAGCTGCTGCATAGCCGTTCTCATCTTCGTCCTCATCTTACTGCTGGTCCTTCTGCTAGTCCTTTGAGTCCGTTGCAAATAGAAACTCAAATCACACCTTCGACACGTCTCATTCCGATCTTGCAGACTGCAGGAGCTTTAGGAGAAGTCACGAATGCGACAATATATCAGTATTCGTACCCGGGAGCATCCAGTTGTAGCAAATTGCGACGACGATTTCAGCTCCTTGTGCGTCATGATCATCACCGGCGGAGACCAATGAGCGTTCTTATAGTCCAATTGGGCTCAGATGCGGATAATTCCAGTTATCCGAATTTGGTCGCCTCATTAACCTCATTCGTGTCGGAATGCGGGACTGCCCTAGAAATGCCACTTTGGGCCACCCAAAGCACGCCGCACTAGATGTGCAGGCCTGGCGAAGCCCCGCAAACAGTATGTAATTCACAAACTCTTCTGGGGTGCTGAGACAGTGAAAAGATTTGGGTGTGGTCCTAGAAACTGTCGCACGTGTTATATTATAAGATACATCGGGGTGTTGAACTGGGCGAGAATTGCTGCACCGTATTTTCCGTCGAATAAATATTGCATAATCCGCACATGCTACTTCCGCGACCGCAATTTTGAAGGGGGAAGTCTACTATTAATTACATTCAATGCCCGTTGCGTATGTAAATTTGTTTCTAGCATATTGTTTTGTTAGCCAAAACACCATGATTTGCGTGGCGGCTCGAACGATCCTCACCGCTGCAGCATTCCTCGCCTTCGACCACCATTCCTTACATCTTCCATGCGCTGTTGTAATGCATTCAGTCGGTCTGAGAAATGCCTTCAGGCTCAATATGGCGTGTCGAAGCTTCTCAACACCAACCGTCCGTCGGAATCTGCGGTCGTCAGCCGCTCATTCGAATTCCAGTTGCATCCAAAAATCTAGAAGGCAGGTAGAAGTCTTCTCTGCATCTTCGAGATGATATTGTCTTTCTGTGTAATCCCTTACCTGCCACTCCCCCCGCCATCTCTATAGGCAGAAAATCATCTTGCATAGCCAGAGACCCTTCGCAATCAGTTCAATGGCCCGCTTCGAGGGCGGCAGCAGTAGAGCGAGTCAACCGCCAAAGTCTGGGGCTGCAACTATCACAATCACCCCGACGAGAAGCAAAATACCTCGCCGACAATTGACATTAATTATTATTACTGTCTGTCTTAATGTTCTGCTCTGGAGCTCTATTGTTTCACTCATAGCATCATTGTATTTGTTTGGAGCTGATCCCGGCGACGTCACAATGCTGGCATCGCAAGTCTTGACCATTTCATCAGTAAGCCTCTTATACTAATTATAGTCATTTATATCAGCGACTCACACGATGTGCAGGCCCTTGTGTCCATATTTTACACTATCCTCCACTCCGTCGTATCACGAAAACAGAAGACATGGTCCGAGAGACGACTTCAGACATCGCTGCTAAAGAAAACTTGCTACCTAGCAATCCGACTTGCAGTAACACTCTGCATACTATGGCTTCTGACCTCAGGTTGGAATTTGATCACAGCGGCTCGCCAGCCCGTGTGCCTCCCTAGTAGTACACATATGACTGGATGGGACACAGGACCTACGTGCGTTGCGGGTCGAATGAGTGCTGCCATGTCACCCATTGCACTGTACGTCCTTCCTCTATGCTCATGACTAAAGCAACTGTTAGCTAATATTTCGCAGCATCGCGTCCTGCGTCCTCTTCGGCATCCTCAGTGTAGTCCGCCGTCCCTTCGAAGCCGACCTTTTTAGAAACGCCTACACCCCTCCGATATGCCCGACCGCAACATCCAAATCTTCTACCCGCCCATCACGCACCGTTTCGCGCGTCGTCTCCTTCTCTTCCTCAACCTCGCGCTCGCGTTCCTCAATGCGCACCGCCTCTGTCTCCACCCCCGACGTCGAGGCATTGGACCTCAACGCTCCACTTCTACCAATCCCCCCTTCCTCCCCACCCTCTGTCCACTCCCTCGGCCTCGGGATCTTCACCTCACACACACAACCGCCACCGCTCCCACCAATCTTCTACCCGCTCCGCACAGCCTCGCTCTACGCCCTCCCACACAGCAACACCTTCCCACAGCGCAAATCCCCCCCAGGCCCCGCGCCCTCTCTTGTCCCTCTCCCCGTCCCTCCCGCCTCCGCCTCCTCCGCCTGGCGCGCCATCCACCCCCCTCTCCCCCTCACCTACGACCGCCGCCTCTCCGCCTCGCTCTCCCTCCCGCACCTCCCGCCGCCCGCGCTAAAATTCTCGCACACAACGCCCTACTCGCGCTCCATGATCTCGCTCACGCGTCCGCACCGCCTCTCCGGCCCCGCCCCGCCGTCCGCCGCGTAGTCGACTCGTAGCTCGCGCAGCAGCGCGTCGACCGAGGTGTCGAGCAGCGCGGGCGGGAGCGGGAGCCAGCGCGGCGCGCTGAGGCGAGTGAGCGGTGGTGTTGATGGTGAGACAGCGGGGCTGGGAGGAGTAGGGGGCCCTGGTATAGGGGTGGCGGTGAGGCGGAGCAAGGGGTGGCGGCCGCAGCTGGAGGGCCAGGAAGAAGGGTTCGAGGGCCTGCCGGTGAAGATCCCGAATTACATTTCTTGGCGGGGACAAGAGGGAGCGCGCGCGCGCGATGGGGTTTGAGGAGGTGCTGGAGGTGCGGTTGAGCTTGGCGACGGCGGCGGGGGTGCGTAAAACGCGGCCGATGAGCCCGTTGAGGAGTGTGGATGGGATAGGGGCTAAGGAGAGGAGGAGGGGCCTTGGTGGGTCGGGAGGCAGTTTGGTGAGAAGCTAAGGATGGAGACTCTATAGTGAGGTAGGGTAAGGAGGGTGTATTTATATACCTAATTACTGGATTATTTTCTTTTGTAGACTAGAATACAGCGGCATTTTGGCCATAAATAGAATGTACTGGTACCTCTCAGAGCCGATACAGCCTTTGAGGAGAGCAACGTCTTGGGAAGCATTGCTTAGCCTTAGAGACTAACGAAGCGCCTATATCTTGAAGCAGATGTAAGGCCTAGTACTTAGTATTAGTCGCAGCAATAAATGAATACGACATTGAGGGCATTTCTAAGTTATGCATCGGGTCGTGTGCGAGGTTTTCCAATGGATCGACTACAGCGGCATAATTTGAGAATTCATTAACTTTACAGCACAAAAGGATAAAATTCTGAGAGGTCTTGAAAATCTTAAAATTTGATTTTTCAAGAAATATATTGATATTTTGATGAGATGTGATTGGGAGCCTCAGGCAAATTCGCTTAACGTGACTCACGGGGTTTTGCTTGTCCCTTATCTCATAAATCAGACCCCGGTAGACCGTTGGTATATGCACTACGCGCATGTGCGGGCATACTGCTCCTTATTAACCAACGAATTCTCCACTAAGGGTCTGAGAGCTTATGGGCCTAGCTTTAGTGGTAATAGAGCGTTAAAATATACTAAAAATTACCTTTTTTACTGTTGTATCTTAACCCTTTTATAATGTTTAGCTACTATAAAAATGCTATAAGGTAGGAGCTCTTTAGTTTCTTTATCTATTGCATTAAATAATAACGTTATAGCTATATTATGTAAAATATTGGGTATAGGCAGTTGGTCGCATTTTGTTTAAAATTTATTAGTTTAGTTTTATTATAATCTTGCCTTAATCTTGCCTTACTGCTATACCTTACATACTTCTCTATGTTTAATTATCTCTAAAATACTATAAGCTAAAAGCTCTTTATCTTCTCTATTACCTCCACATTATAGTAATATTATAGCTTTATTTTATAAGAAGTTGGATATAAGTAGTTAGTTAGTTTTGGTTAAAATCTACAAAAATTCCGTTTAAAATCTAACTTACATTTTATAACAATATATCTCGCCCCTTAGTATTCTAGATATAGAGTTATAGTATATATTTATATAGATACAATTACCTAAAGAATCCATTACATCAAACATATATATTATAACTATTATAGTTGGGATATAGCTTATAGAAAAGGATAAAAATTAATTTTTAAAATTATTACTTACTACTAAAACGGGGCCTATAAGCTCTTAGACCCTTAGTAGAGAATTCGTTAGTTAATAAGGAGCCGTATGCCCATATATACGCGTAGTGCACGTACCAACGGTCCACCGGGGTCTGATTTATAAGATAACTCGTCCCTAAGTTTTGTTATCTCATAAATTAGACCTCAGTGGACCGTTAGTACGTGCACTACGCGCATATGCGGGCATACGGCTCCTTATTAACCAACGAATTCTCCACTAAGGGTCTAAGAGCTTATAGGCCCCATTTTAGTGGTAAGTAATTGTCGGTATACTCGCTTTATTAACGTGCATGAATATCACTTGTAGTGGTACGTATGCGGTGTTGAAGTTGGTAGTTGTTAATTGTCTAGAAATAGGGGTTTGCTCTAAGGTTAGATTAGCTAGTCTTGCTTTGTGGTCCTGTAACCACATTATATAACTAACATTCCAATACTAGAGCAACTCTAAGAAGAAGGCTAATCTATACTCTAAAGCCAAGTCTGTTTCTAGACTATTTGTGGCATATACGCAATAGCTAAAGATCTAATTAATACGTAATAGTTTCCACGCTCCTCTTATAGGTCCGTAATTGTATAACTAGTGTTATGGCTTGTACTAATACCTCTAAACTAAAGCTTATAGAATACTGTATTATGGGGATACTAAGCTAAGGAAAAGAAGGAGAAGAATTATTAGGGGTAGTAGGTTGACATATCGCAAGGGCCGCTAAGGCGCTAGTGGTAAGCGAGCCAATAGCGATTTTCCATCCTAGGGATAGAAAATCCTAATTGGCAGGTTAAATTTAGGGTCCGTAGAATATGGCAGGTGGCGTGCCCTAGCACTGTCACGACCCGTAAACCACCTTCTATTGCTCTTTACGCTCTACCTAACCTACAGCCTATATATTAACTTGGTTTGTGTTAATAAGTCGCTATAGGGCGATATAAGGCTTCCCCTTGGTCATCGCGTCTATAGGGTTAGCTTTACTATTAATCTATTTAACCTCTATAATCTGCCGACGTTTATAGGCTTATTATAGGCATATTATATTAATTATTAATTGCTTCTCTTATGTAGTTCTGAGTTGTATAAGACAGTTATATAGCAACTTAGAATTGGTGTAAAGCATAAGCGGGAGGTTAATCTGTAGGACCTTATCTACTATAGACTTAATGGCAACAGCAATATTAAAGCTGTAAGCCATTTTGTAGAGTTTAGAAGCCAGAACGCTTCTAGTAACTCTTTTACACTTAATTAAGCTTTAATGGATAAACATTAGCCTTCTTAGTTGCGTTAGATAGTATAATAATATAGCTAATTTACAAAGAGAGGTCTTTGTTATTGGTAAAGGAAGTATCTATAAAGACTAAGAGCTATAGGGTTTTAGCCTCTAATTTAACAAACTTAAGACCTCTATATAAGTTCTAAATCTGCCAACTTAGGCGCTTATTTAGCTCCTTCGCGTCTGCCTCTTTAGGATTAGTTACCTAGGTAGTAAAGGATAAGTTAAATAAAGCCTTTGGTTAACAGACTAAGGCAATATAGGCTCCTCTGGCGCGTTAAGCGATATACTGGTCCTTTAGCGTAAGTAGGCCGCGCGTAATTCCTCTAGAGCTAGTACTATCTACCAGCATAGTGTTAACCACACTAAGGTTCTTACACTGGCGCTTTTACGTTAGCGTAATACTCTTATCTTATACTAATTAAATAAGTCCTCTATTAAACTTAACTGGTGTATTAGTAGTTAGTTACTCTCGCTCCTTAGCTATAAATTTAGCCTTATATAGTTCGCTTTGTTTAGCCTCTATAAAGGTGTTATCTATAAGGAATAGCGTATTATTAGTCTGTAAGCCAACAATTCTAAAAGGTTTATTGCTGTAAAGCAAGCAAGGGTTGTATATAAACTGGTCTATTCACAGCTAATTAACGTGGTGTAAATGGTAGGTCTTAAACCAGTGGTTTTTAGCTTTAGGCATTCTATAAAGTGGCTTTATAACCTTTAGAATGGAGTCCTTATTAATTCCTAATTGTTTATTTAGCTTGTGTGGTGGTTATATATAAAACTTACGGTTTAGGTTTATAGTAGACTAGATATAGGCTTGTAAGATGTCTTAGAGGTAGAGTTATATTTATAGTAGTATAGCAGCGATACAGAGAATTAGCCGCTGGCTAACTTATTAAATTATTAGTAACTAAGTAAGGACTAGCTCTTTCTCTAAATTATTATAGGCCTATATAACAAGTTATAATTTTTTAAAGGCTTTATTAGTTCCCTTATTCTTAATCTTATTAATAAACTGTGAATTAAAGAGTCTAACCCCCTTTTACATATTGTGTAGCTTAGTAATCTTAAAGACGCCTTTCTTAAGTAGGCCTATAACCTTCTTTTACCATAAAGCGCTAAACTGGGTATTACTATTGTTCTGTAAGTAAATAGTAGTGTTAGCTATATCTGCGGTATTATTATCCTATAAGTAGATAGCAATGTTAGCTATATCTATTATATCACCTGTAATAGTATCTATGTTTATTATAGCGTCCGTAATAGCTGTGTCTGCGATGGCTGTAAGCAATAGGTATTTATGGGGGCGACCTCTACCTCGCTTTAGCGGTAGCTGTGGTTTAGCTTTAGGTAATAATTAAGGTTTAGCTAGTATAGGTACTAGTTTGGCTGATTTAATAGACTCTTATAGTTTAACGAAGTCTTATAGGTCCAGTAGGTAAGGTTTTATAACTATAGAGCGGAAGGTTATAGGCCTATTTAGTAGCTTTACAGTATAGGTCTTACCGTTAACAGTAAGTAGTATATATAGCCCGTCCCAATAACTGCTTTAGCTAGTGTTGCCTTTTCTCCAGACTAAGACAGGTAAACTAGGTGGGAGGCCGTAAATAGTGTTAGTTTATTGTCCATTTCGCGTATTAAGAGTGTTAGTAATTTATTATTTAGCTTATAGCTTCTAGATTTCCACCATTGCTTTCTTAATAGCCGCAGCTCGCTGTGTAACTAAAGGTAATAGTGCGTCCAATTTAACCATTTGGGGGTAGGCTCTAAAGACTAGGAGTATGGGGACTAGGCCTTCTAGGCTAGCCGTGTTATTAATAGCTTTAAAAGCCATTTATAGGGCTATCTCCTTGCTAATTTTAGGGATTTCAGATGTAATAATTTAGTAGGCTTGTTATAGCGGACTGTGGTAGCGCTCTACTATTTTAATAGAATTATGTAATTTAACTGGAACTGACTTTGTAGTTACTCCTATAGTAGCAGCGTAGTGCTTAAACTCCTTACTAATAAAGTTTTTCCTAGCATCTGTGGTGATTAAGTCTAGTAGTCCTAAATAGCTATTAATCTAGTATATTTGTAGAATGTCCTAAGTATGCTTAGTGCTAATATCTTATAGCTATCTGCTAGCTTAAAATTAAGTTGCTTTGTTAACTATGTATAGTAGGGAGGAGCCGCTAATATACATAATGTTAACAATAATATTGTAGTTAAAATTGATGTTGTCTCGTAAGGTAAAGCAAAATCTACTTAAAGATCTGCTAAACTTCTGGCAGTGGTGGCAGAGTCTAGTTAGCTCTTTAATAGCAGATCTATTAGTATTATGGCTATAGCTAGTTTTGTTAAGAAGCTTTTGCAGTCTATTAACTAATAGGTAACCAAATTAACGGTGTAGACGTTATAGCTTTATGTTAGTTAAGTAGCAAGGGTTTGCGTTAAAGGACTTAACTAGATAAAACTATAAAGAGAAGCTCTATATAAGAAACGGGTGGCCAAATTATCTAACTACTGGCACCTTTTTAGTGCGAGTGATGATGATATCCTTTAGGTTATTGTATTTAATATAGAGTCTATCTATATCTGCTAAGTAAAGTAGGAAAGGAGTATCTGCTTTAACGATATGGAATTATACCTTGCCTATAGGGCTGTTGACGTCTATGGTTCTAATAGACGTAGAGGCTCTAATCCCAAATTGGATAGTTACTTGGCCCTTAGTTAACGTATTAAGACTTATAAACTTATCTACGGCCTATAGGGCTTGAAATTGGCTATAGCTAGCCATAGACTTACGCGAAGTACCTGTATTAATTATAATTCCTATAAAGACCATTAAGGTGTATTATAACGCTATAGTTATGGTTGTATTATAGGCGAATGGGTTAGTCTCTATATAAGGTTTTGTGGTAGACTCTGTGGTAAGTTCTAAAGCCGTAAGTAGGTATATACAAGCCTTATTAGCTAGCTCTATACTTATAGAGGTTGCTTTCTCTATAGTAAGTGTTCTAAAGGTGGTAATATAGGCAGAACTATTGTTAGGTTCTCCGGCATTGCTCCCAGAGTTATTAGCGTCTTGTATATAGGCTTTAAAGTCTAAATCTTTATCTTTATCTCTTTTGCAAGTAGCGACGTATTACTTAAAGTGGTTATTAAAGTTACCCTTATTGCAGCCCTTAATATTAATAAAGCGTCTCCTATAGTTATCTCTGGACCAACTACGCTCCTCTTCTAAGTGTTTCTACAAATGGCAGTCCTCCTTCTTGCAGATGTAGCACTTGGCCTTTAGTCTACCATTGGTTCTATAAGAGCAATTACTACTATAGCAATTAGTGTTTCGGTTTTAACTCTGGTTGTTTTAATAGTAGCGTTAATCTATAAAAAAGGCTTAGTAAGATGGTCTTATTAGGGCCTATAAGGGGTGTTCTTTTTCCTACGTAATAATAGAGGATTATAGTTTACTAATTAACTGAGAAAGGTCTTCTAAAGGGTTAGAGACAGCGATATAGCATACTGGCACTCCCTAGCAAGTAGTAACTAACTTATTTGTAAGAATGCGGTTTATACAGAAGTCTGGGTGTAGTCTATGACGTTGCTTTAGCAGTTTGTCTATAAGTAATTGGAAGTTCTAATAGATTAACTTATTAGGGTTCTTGTCTATAACTCCTTAGAGGGTTATACTGTTCCACTCTATAAGGTTCTTGTAGTAGTATTCTAGCCCTTTAAAGAACTATTATATATAGTTGCAGGCTTTAGTAAAAGGCCTTAACTCAAGATTACTGTTATAGTAGTGGTCTTAAGCAAGCCCTTTTAGCATGCTAGGGAATGCTACTGTATAGCCTTCTGGTGGTAAGCTAGATCTCTTACAGATATTGTAGAAGATAGTTAACTTAAAGTTAAAGCTGTTGCTGACTCCATTGTACTTTTAGTCGTCCGTGTAGATCTTTATAATTGTAGCTACCTCTTTGCTGTATCTAGGTCCTTGCCTAGGTCCTTACTCCTCGCTAGGCATGGTCAGTTTAGGTAGTGTATATATGTGTAGCTGCTGTAGTTGCTGCGGCTGCTACTAGGTAGTAATTGGTGCAGCTTACTAGGGTGTTATAGGGGTAGGTATCTGCGTTCTAGATAGCGTTGTAGCTGTAGTTATAGGCTAGGTAGGCGGAAGAATAAATAGGGTAGGAGCACTAGTTACTAGAGGGAGGGTAGAGGCAGTTACCGTAGGTAATAATTACTAATTTTACGTCTGTAGGAGTTAAGTAAGGAGGGTAAGTAGTTAATCTTGGGTAGAGGTAGGTACAGCTTGCTGTTAGGTAGCGGCTGGTGCAGCTTACTGGGGTATAGATTGCTAGGGCGGAGGCGTAAATATAGGTGTTTATGTACCAGACGGTGTTATAGCTGTAGGCTGAGCTAATTTGGGGGTTTGTAAGACTACGGCAAGCGCGTCTAATTTAGGGTTAAGTTAATCTTATAAGGTTATTGTAATCATTAGCTTTATATCTATAAGGGCCGCGATAAGCTCCTTATCTATCCATTTATAAAACTCTTCTTTATTAATAATGTCCGTTAGCACCTTGCTAAGGGAGTATCTCTTATCTTGCTTAATAATATATACTCCTCTTTTAACTAGGTATTTACGGATTCCTATTCTAGTATTAGATTGTACTTGTATAAAGAGCTCTGGCATAAAGTCCTTAAAGTCTTCCTAAAACACTATCTATAATAAATAGTTTGTAAGGTTAGATTGTGTGTATAGGTGTATCTTAGTCTCTATATACTCCATTAGATTGTTATTTATAGCCATCTCTAAGTTAATTCCGTTGCTATACTTGGCAATTCTCTCCTTCTAATTAATTTCTATATTGTCGTGTTATGGTTTAAGGTCAAGGTTGGGGTCAGGGTTAAGGATGTTGAGGTAAGGGTGTTGAGGTAAGGGTGTTGAGGTGAGGGTGTTAAGGGTATAGGGGTGTGTACGTGCTCTACAGCTGTTGGGCCTGTAAAGTGTTCTTAGCAAGATTGCTATTCTCTCAGCGATCTGTTATATTAGCTGTAAAGCTAGTATAAATTCTCTTAAGATTAAGGGAGGTTGTAATCTTCTTTAAGTAAAGATATAATTCTCTAGGCGATTTAACGCGTTAGCAGTTAAGCTAATACGTGGTCTTGAGCTTTAAGGGTGATATAGCTTTCTCCTTTAACTAAAATAGACAAGGCTAGGCGATCCGTGTACTATTTTAAGTACGGTTCTTAAGCTCTAGCTTATTGCGTATTTCCTAATCTATATATCTACTAATTAGTGTTAGTATACTCACTTTATCAACGTGCACGAATATCACTTGTAGTGGTACGTATGCGGTGTTGAAGTTGGTAGTTGTTGATTGTCTAGAAATAGGGGTTTGCTCCAAGGTCATATTAGCTAGTCTTACTTCGTGGTCCCGTAACCACGTCATATAACTAATATTCCGACAGTAATAATTTTAAAAATTAATTTTTGTCCTTTTCTATAAGCTACGTCCCAACTATAATAGTTATATGTAAGGGCGCGAAGAGGCTTCGGGGAAGATTTAAAGGAATAATATAAATTCTATCTAAATCTAAGGGTATATAGCTCTTGAAGAGAACAAGACGTTGCGTAAAGAAGAGAAAGGAATAACCAGAGAATCTTGTAATTAAATAGTTAGGGGTCTTGGTTGATACGTACGCACGTACGCACGCGGACGGACTTTGGTAGAATTCGATTAATCTGGCAGAACTTGGCAGAAGTTAATTAAGGCGTTAAGTTTATCTGTTAAGTGTTTTACTAAGACATTCCTACTGTAACTAGGCTAGTCCTATTATAGTACCCCCCCTTTTAACCGAAGGTTCAAAATAATTCAATTTAATTAAGAGTTTATAATTTTTTTATTGCGTGTTGTATTTTCGCGTTAGGTGGCGGTCTTGGCAAGGCAGATCTGACCAATTAGATAACTTTAACCGCTAGTTAAAGTTCCTTAATATCTTACGTGTTACGTAATCGTGTTATAAATATTATAACTTATTTTAAGTTCTTTTTAAATTTAAGTTTTGTGTATTTGTATTAGGTAGCAGTTGTTTACCTTTATATTATATCTATCTAGCCAGAGTAGGCCGCAAAGGATAGTCCTTATGGAATTCTTTTATTAAGGAAGGCGCGTTGGCCTTAATCTAATTATAGGTTTCCTAGGTTTGTGTTTTATATCCTTTCCACTTAATAAGAAGTTTAAATTGTTTAGATTATTTTTTCTATCGCATATTATTAATTAAGTTAATAAAGTAAGAACCGTTACCGTTGTTAATAATTATGGGAGGTAGCGGCGGCACTTCGCGAGTTAAAGGTTTACCTTTTAAAGGTTACAGTAAGCTTACATAAAATATTAAGTATATTTTTATCTTAGTTAGCAGTTTAAGCTTATAGGCGTATAGGCTTAGTTTCTTTTTAATTTAGTATAGGCCCGCAAACTTCTAATTAAGTTTCTTTAAGGGCCGTTAAGTCTTTACGTTTTATATATTTAGGTAAGCCATATTACCTTTTTTAAAGTCCTACGCGGGAGCTCGTCCTTTGTTTATATACTATTCCTATACCATTTAAGCGTACATTAATTCACTTTATAGTAGTTCCGTTAACTGCTTCATTTAATTAGTAAAGTTGTGCGCATTAATTAACTAAATTTATTTAATTGTGGGTCCTATTGCATTAATTTTGGGTTGTGGTTTAAATCCAAGTTAAGGGTCTTGTCCGTAGGTTATATAGAATGGCGTTATACCTATTAATTCGTTTATTATATTGTTCACAATAAACTCAGCTAAAGGCAGCCACTTTTCCTAGTCGTCTTGCAGGTAGGAGTAGTATATTTATAGGTATTGTTCCATAATCGCGTTTATAATTTTAGTTTAACCGTCTATCTCTAGATAAAATGCAGTTAAGAGTTATATTTGTATACTTAATTGTTTATATAGAGCTTGCTAGAAGTCTAAAACGAACTAGCTTCTACGGTTGGATATTATTAAGTTAGGGAGTCTATATAGCTTAAAGACGTGTTTAACAAAATATTTAGCTACTAAGATAATATTAATTGAGTCTATAGGAATTATGTATTATATTTTTATAAGGCGGTTAACTACTACTATAATATTTATAAATCCGTTGCTGCTAGGTAAATCTACTATAAAGTTAATTAAGATATTACGCTATCTTTATATTGGAATTAATAATGGTTAGAGTACTCCTTATTTCTTTATGTAAGAAGTCTTTCCACAAACACACGTTCTGTATGCTTAAACATATTTTTGTATATAGTCGTGCATTATAGGCTAGTAATATGCTTGTTGGACTATCTTATATGTTTTTATACGGCTAGGATGTCCCGCTATAGGAGAGTTATATATAAATTCAAGTATCTTAAATCGCAAAGGTTTGGAATTTGGGACTACTATATTCTATTAATAGTATAGTTAATTGTTATGAATTTTATATTTAGCGAGTATAATATCTTTATGCTATTGTTTTCCTATTTAAATCACTTCTATTATATCTGCTATCTATGTATTATTTTTATATTTGTATTCCATTAGCTTATTAATTTCTATTTCCTATTTATTAATTTCTAATTTATTTCTGTTGAGTTCCGTATCTAGGAATATAGGATATAGTTTCTTAAAACGTTTAGGGGGTAATAGGATCTATAATTGATTTATAATCTGTTTATCTAAAGCGTTTATAAGTAGGTCTTATAATTATTATATTAATGCGTTAGGCTTCTAATTAAGTTTGCCTAGTTAGTATATAATCTTAAAGTTAAATTATAAAAGGTATTCGGCCTAACGAATTTAGCGTTGCGTTAATTGCTTTATAGTTATAAAATACTGTAGGTTCTTATAGTCCGTTAATACGCGTATTAGGAATAATAATCCTTTAAGTTCTAAATGCTATTATTTAAAGCATCTAATAATTGCAAGTAGTTCCTTATTGTATATCTTATAGTTTAATTCGGTAGGGGTGAGCTTTTAGGAGAGAAAGGCTACTAGACACAGCTTACCGTTTTTATTATATTACAATAACACTCCCCTTAGGGCATAATTAGATGAGTCTGTTTTAATAATATATTTAAGGTTAGGGTCAAAGTAAGCAAGAATTGGGGTAGTTATAAAGCGTTATTTTAAATTATTAAAAGCTTGTTCGTATCTAGCAGTCTATTTAAATTTTATGTTCTTCCTTATTAAGTTTACTAACAGTTAGGCGATTTTTAAGAAGTGGTTAATAAATTAACGGTAGAAATTTGCGAATTCTAGAAATCCTTAAATATCTTATATGTTATTAGGGCTTCCCTAGTTTATAATAGCAGCGACCTTCTTAGGGTCTATTTTAATTCCGTTGCGGGATATAATTAGGCCTAGGTATATAACTTCGGATATATAGAACTTGTATTTCTTAATATCGCATTATAAACCCGCATCTCGCAAACGTTTAAGGACTATTTAGACGTGTTTTTAATACTTAGAAAGCGAAGATAAGTAGATTAAAATATTATTAATATACACGGTAATAAATATATTAAGGAATTTACAAAGTGTATTATTAACGTATTGCTAAAACGTACCAGGACCGTTCTTTATACTAAATGGTATTACTAGGTATTTAAAGAGTCCCTATTATATATAAAAGGCTGTGTACTTCTCGTCTCCTTCTTAAACGCGAATTTGATTAAAGGCAGCGACTATATTAAGCTTTATAAAATATTGTACCTTTACTAGGTGGTCGAGCGTCTCTTAGATTAAGGGGATTGGATATTAGTTTTAAATTATAATTATGTTTAAAGCTTAATAATTAATACAGAATCTTAAGCCTCCTTTTAGCTTTTTAATAAATAGTATAGGTAAGGTAAATAGAGATTAACTAGGGTAAATAAATTCTTTTTCTAGATGCTTATTAAGGTATTATTATATTATAAGCAGTTCTTCCTATGATATACTATATAGCGGTCCAAACTTTGGTGTTATATTAGGTTTAAGTTCTATCTTAAAATTGTATACATCTCGATATAGGGGTAGTTGGTTTACGAATCTTTTCTTAAACTTGTTAATTAGATTGTGGTACTCTTTGGGTATAAGAGGTTAAGGGTTAATATATTGCTTTAGTTTTAGTGCTTTTTTAATATCTTCTATAGTTATAGCAAAGATTTTGTGGTCTTGTTTTCGTGCTAACAAAATAAAAGGTATGGCTTGTATTATATAAATTTTAAGAGGTTTCGGCGTAACGTCTTCGCATTCTTTACTACTATTGGTAGTTATAGCCGTATCGTTTTAGTTTGGGGTCTGTGGTAGGGGCAGTTTATATTATATTAAATTTAAATAATCTTATATATGTTTATAGGGTTGGTGGTGTTTTAAGTAATAACTTTAGCAGTAGGTTGTGTGGAATTTTAGTGTTTCTTTAACCTAGCTAATTAAAGGGTTGTGTTGTTTTAGCTATCTATGTCCAAGTATTATCTTATATTGCTTTAGGGGTGTTATAAATAAGGAAATGTATTTAAGGTATTCGCCTATTTGCATTTTTACAAGAGCGTAGTGCGTTAATTCGCTATATATTAAGGGTTTGCTGTTAAAGCCTTATAGGCCTTAGGGCTTATTAAGTTTCTTTAAATTTAGGTATTAGGTTTTCGTGTAGTTTGTATTAATAAAGCTTATACTAGTAGCTCCGCTATCTATAAGAATTTATACCTCCTTCTATTTTTTAAGTATTTAAATTTCGCCAAGTATATTAAGGGAGTTATATTATGTATTAGCGCTGGAAGAGCCTAAATACTTATACTCTTCCACTTTTTGTTCTACGGCGTGACTTAGCCCTAGGATAATTCGTTTTCCAAGTTAGCTAAGGGTAAGATGCTTTATAATAACTAAGTATAATTTATAGAACAAGTATAGGTTAAGAAGTAAGTATGGCTTAAAGAATAAGTGCGATTTAAGGAGTGGGTGTGATTTAAAGACTAGGAGGAACTACGGCGGACTTTTTTAAAAGGGTGAGTTTGGCAATTTCTTTAAATATGTCCTTTTTTACCACATCCGAAGCATTCTCCGTTTATGGCTTAAGTTCTTTATTCGTTGGTTCCTAAGGGTGCATAAGATCGAGTAGTATTAAGGTCCATAGGGTTATATATAGGACTTTTTAGGTTCGGAGAGGGATCGCGTTTTAGGGTATGTGTTGGTTTTATAGAGTTTTGAATATAAGGCGTGGTCGGCTTTAGAGAATAAGTTTGTTTGTTATATTAAAGGTCCTTATTAATTCGTTAATATATTATAGCGAATTTAGGCAGGTCTTTTAGTAGTTTCTTACCTACTAACTAGGCTCTAATCTCATCTAAAATAGCTTATTAAAGAGCAGTGACTTTAGCGGCTTTATTCCAATCTAGTTCGCTAATAAGGCCTAAAAATTCCGAAAAGAAGCTGGTAAATTCTCGGTTCTATTATTATAGGTTTTTAAGTTTAGTGACAGCTATATGTTTGCGGCTGGCGTCATTATATATTCGTTCTAGTAGGGAGATAAAGATTTTAAAACTAACGAAGGTGCTATTATAGAAGAATGGATCTATAGTTTGTGCAGCGTCCTTACTTAAACGAGACATTCTATAGCTAATTTTGCTAGATTTGGTAGGGTATTAGTTATAGTTTATTAAGAGTTTAAGACGGAGCTTGGTTATAAAGGGATATAGGTTATTTTAATTTCCATTAAACATTAGAGAATTAGGGAGCTTTTTGGATTTTATAATAGGTATTAAATTCGTTATAGATATAGGTTAAGTTACTATTACTAGTTCAAAGTTTGTGTTTAAGGGGCTAGGTTCGGATACAGTTATATTAATTTTGTTTATAGGTGGTGTCGGGGTCTCTAATATAAATACTTAGATGTTACGGAGTTCTTTATAGAGTGCTTCTATTAATTGCTAATACTAGGCTTCTAGTGTAGCCCGCTGCTGAGCTAAGGCATCTGTAAAGGACTGTTATATTATGGTTAACTGTTCCCTAACTAGGGATATGATACTTATAGTTATTAAAGAGGATTTGGGTTCGTTTGCCATTTTAATAGTGGTTGTTTTTTTTTTAATGCAACGTAATGTAAGGGCGTAAAGAGGCTTTAGGGAAGATTTGAAGGAATAATATAAATTCTATCTAAATCTAAGGGTATATAGCTCTTGAAGAGAACAAGACGTTGCGTAAAGAAGAGAAAGGAATAACTAGAGAATCTTGTAATTAAATAGTTAGGGGTCTTGGTCAATGCGTGCGCACGTGCGCACGCGGACGGACTTTGGTAGAATTCGATTGATCTGGCAGAACTTGGCAGAAGTTGATCAAGGCGTCAAGTTTATCTATTAAGTGTTTTACTGAGACATTCCTACTGTAACTAGGCTAGTCCTGTTACATTATAATATATATATTTGATGTAATAGATTCTTTAGGTAATTGTATCTATATAAATATATACTATAACCCTATATCTAGAATACTAAGGGGTGAGATACATTGTTGTAAAATATAAGTTAGATTTTAAATGGAATTTTTATAGATTTTAACTAAAACTAACTAACTGCTTATATCTAACTTCTTATAAAATAAAGCTATAATATTATTATAATATAAAGGTAATAGAGAAGTATATAAGGTATAGTAGTAAAGTAAAATTAAGGCAAGATTGCAACAAAACTAGACTAATAAATTTTGGATAAAATATAACCAACTACCTATACCCAATATTTTATATAATATAGCTATAATAATATTATTTAATGTAATAGATAGAGAAACTAAAGAGCTCCTACCTTATAGTATTTTTATAGTAGCTAAACGTTATAGAAGGGTTAAGATATAATAGTAAAAAAGGTAATTTTTGGTATATTTTAACGCTCCATTACCACCAAAGCTAGGCCTATAAGCTCTTAGACCCTTAATAGAGAATTCGTTAATTAATAAGGAGCAGTATACCCGTATGTGCGCGTGGTATATATACCAACAGTCTACCGGGGTCTAATTTATGAGATAAGGGTTTTGCTCGTTTTGAACATTAAAATACGTAAGCAGGCCACCTTATTCCCTACCAAAAATCGCAAAAATCACAGTATAATATCTTAACAACCACTTAATAATAACTTCTAAAAATTTAGATTTAGACTTTTATATACGCTCTATGGCTCCTATTAAAGTTGTATAGTAATTAGTTCAGTGGTTTTCAAGATATAGTAATTTAGCCTTATTTTAGCCCCTAAATTATAATATCTTAAAAACTACTTAACTAATTACTATGCAACTTTAATAGGAGCTGTAGAGTGTGTATAAAAGTTTAAATTTAAATTTTTAGAAGTTATTATTAAGTGGTTGTTAAGATATTATACTACAATTTTTGTAATTTTTGGTGGGTGGCCTGCTTGCTAATAAGTTAATGTTCCAAGTTCGGAGGTGGCAATATTCTACTTTAGGAAGCCCACCAGCCTAAAAAGGCAGGCGGTCTACTAGCGCGAGCAAAACCCAGGGACGAGCAAAACCCCGTAAGTTACGTTATGTTATAAATATTTTTACTTAAAACAACAAAATATACAGTAGTCGGTAACCAAAGTTTTTGCACCTTCCCAATTAGGAAGTTTGGCTCACCGCCTACCGGCAGAACATGAAGTTCAACACTGAACACACTAAAATTGTACTCAAAGCTTTAAACAAAAGGCTGTATATATAGATTTGATTAACTAATTAATAAGCTAGCTATTTAGAAAGTATTAAGGCCTACGCGGCCGTAGATTTCGGCTCTGTGGAGGGTTAGGAATGTCCTCCACTAGTTAAGAAAAGTCCTCGGCATGCTTAGTTCGCTATTGTCTTCCTGCCTTCTTCGAAATCTTCTGTATAGAGCTTTAGTGTAATAGGAGCTCTAGCGGAGGCTCTAAAGGAGGCTCTGTTAAGCTTAAATCTCTGTTAATAGAGCTTAATCTAACGTTAATTAACCTTAACCTGCCAGCTGTAACGGGACTAGCCTAGTTACAATAGGAATGTCTTGGTGAAACACTCGACAGATGACTGTATAAAACTATTTGTAACTATTTGTAACTATCTGCAACTGTCTATAACTATCCATAATTGTCCGCCGTAATCCACTATTTTCTACTAAGTTCCGCCAACTTAATTAAATTCTACTAAATTCCACTAATGTAATGGAATTTGGTCGAAACTTGTTAAAATCCGCGTAGGCTTATGCCTATACGTCTACTGCCAAGACCTTAAATATTTAGTTATAAGTTTTCTATATTTCTTTCTCTTCTTTACGCAACGTCTTGTACTCTATAAGAGCTATATACCCTTAGATTAGATAGAATTTATATTTATTCCTTTAAATCTTCCCTAAAGCCTCTTCGCGCCCTTATATTATATTGCATTAAAACAACTATTATTAAAATAGCAAATAAACCTAAATCCCTTTTAATAACCACGAGTATTATAACCCTAGTTAGGGAACAGTTAACCATAATACAATAGGCCTTTATGGACGCCTTAGCTTAATAGCGAGCTGCACTAGAAGCTCAGCACTAGCAATTAATGGAAGTACTCCGCGAAGAACTCTGTAATATTAAGGTATTTACATTATAAACCCTAACAGTAATACCTATAAACGAGGTTAAAATAATAGTACCTAAACCTAATATGTTAAATGCGAACACTAAACTAGTAATAGTGGCTTAACCTATACCTATAGTAAACCCGGTATCTATTATAAAATCTAAAAAGCTCCTTAATCCTCTAATATTTAATAGAAACCAAAATAACCTATATCCCTTTATAACCAAGCTCCGTCTTAAACTCTTAATAAACTATAATTAATACCCTTAATATATCCTTAATACGGTCCTGTTAAGGGACTTTTGGAGCTCTTGCTGCACCTAGCCCAAAAAGACTAAACTAACTAAAAGAACCCTAAAAAACACCCTAATAATCCCCTAAGATGCATGCATTATAGGGGAGGCACAGGTAGAACGATGGTAGTACGCAGTTGCGCGCGACCGCCAGACCTATACCCAACAATAGCCCCCCACAACAACAATAAGGACGGGCGAATACTATACTAGAAAGTGGAAATACCCTAATTAAGAAGGCATCTAATAAAATATAAAGCCTATTGGACGCGTCTAGTTTCCGGAACTGTGGGGGAGCATCTGTTAGCTATTATAAACTAATATAGCTAGTAGAATGGCTCTAGTCTAGTAAACCTTAGGCGCCCCTTATTACGGACGCTTTAAGTACAATGTTATAACTACTTGGAGAGGAGTCGGAGGAAGCTAGTTGGTTAATATAGGCACGGTCCAGGATGGATCCGGTAGAACTATATAACAAAGGATAGTAAGCGAGTCACATAATATTATACGCAGTATACGCAGTGTACGCAGTATACGCTATATATAATACGTATAACACGTACCTCACATACAAGAGAGGATTTCTTAGGAGTATGGTTATGTATTTAAAGGACCTCAGTCCCTACCGTAGATAGTTCTCTCCTTATAGTGAATCTTAGAATACAATTAGAGTTAATCTGTTAGGCAACCACTCCACCAGTTATTATTATATTATTGTTTTTGTCGTACCTATATACCTAGCCTATTAACAGAACCCACCGTAGTTCCTATTATAAGGTTCCGTTACACATTCACTACTAAGGTTATAGTATTGGAACAAACTTGAATAATATACCACCCAGAGCAGCACTAGTTATGACGGCGTTAACGGGAGCCACAACCTCAGGTCCAGGTAATACTAGTATAGATAAGGGAGATTCTTAAGTAGTTACGCAAGGTCAGTTACAGGAAATAGTTAATCACTTATAAGATAATAATAGGATACTTAAAGAACGTATTAATGGAATTAGAGTAGCAAAGATCAAGTTACCTTCCATTAAATAATTCTTAGGAGAGAAGTTAAAGCTCAAAGGATTTCTTACGCAAATGCACTTTAAGGTAGTACAGAAAGGAGCGAAGTTAGCAACATCGTTAGACTAAGTAGCCTACGCAGGGTTATTCCTAACGGGGAGGGCACTTAAGTGGTTTAAACCGTATCTTACGGAAATATAGGCTAATAGCATAACAACTACTAACTAAGATATATGGTACATATTTGCCAGTTAGAACGGGTTTGCAGAGCGACTAACGCAGATATTTAGAGACCCGGAGGCCACAACCATAGCGGAACAAAAGCTTTAGAACTTAGTACAACGTACTTTAATAATTAAGTATACAACACAGTTTCAAACACTAGCCACACAGGTTAAGTGGAATAATAGGGCGCTTATGGCACAGTATAAACAGGGACTTAAGGCTAAAGTCCAGAACGCAATCATCCTAATAGAAGATGTGGATACTCTAAGGGAGTTAATAAATCAGTTAATAAAGATTAATAATAGGATTTACCAAAGGGAACAAGCTAAGAGAGGGCAAGACAGAGTTCCACAGTTGTATAAGGCGCAGAGTACGCAACAATAGATATAAAGTTAAAAACTATGGAATGGCGTAGAGCTAATAGACCTAAGCGGTACCAAAGAAACCTAAAGATGGGAAAAGAAACTATAGAAACCCAGAGGTTAAGGATTAAGTAATTAAAGGACTAAGGAGTAGAGGCCAAACTAGGGATCTTAGCAGCAGAAGACGTTTAGGCGGACTCTACAGCAAGAAAGATAGTTCAAAAATAGAGCTTGCATAAATTGTGGAAAATAGGGTTATTTTACCAGAGACTATAGAGGTGGTTAGAGTAACCACGCGGTAAAGGGAACTAGACTAGTAGACGGCGCATACATATAGAGGGACGACGGTGCACTATAAGGAATAAAAGAGTGTTCAATTAATAGTTTTGCATATTGTTACAACAACGTATGCTAAATTTATAAGGATACTAAGTATGGCGCAAGCTATTAGCTACAAGAGCTAGAGTTAAAAGGACTCTAAGGAACCAGAGAGTTAGACGAAGAATAAAATTAACTCTATAAGCTAGATTAAGATGTTATAGTAATATATAAACAAAGATTAGTAGTAATAACAATAGAGTTAGAGTACTTATTAATTAATAGTGATAAGGACAAAAAGGAGGCTAACTAGGAGCACTTAAACCTTAATAACGCAATAGAAGTAGAGACTGAGACCATTACCAAATAAGGTTTAGTAACGGATATTATAACACTATTGGATACGATTTCCATCGCTTTACAAGATAATAGGAGTAATGTTTAGAAGAAACTAAGCAAGTAGACAACTACTAGTGCTAGCTTATTACTTAATAAAGGTAAAAGGCCACAGGCTTAAGATTCTTAAGAAGAGATACAAGAAGCTTAAGACTCTTAAGACGAGATAAGATATACCCAAGAACCCACGACGGACGAAAACTAATAGGAAAGAGCAGCAACTCAGTTTAGTGGTAAACGAATAAGTATAGGACGCAAGTTTAAGAACTACAAGTTTAGGGAACGAATAAGAACATTAGTAATTCTAGATAAACATAGTGTTTAGCCTAAAGATTAAAAAGTCGATACTAGGATTAAAAAGTAAGACGACTACAAAGATCTAGCTACAAGACGCAGAAAACAAGAAACTATAGATAAGTTTAGAACAAGAATTATTACATAGTAAGAGCAGAAGCTAGACAAGAGGTTAGCTATACCAGGTTATATAAGGGATAGAGCACCTATATAAAGAGTTACTAATAGGCCAAGTGCAGGGACACCTAGGGTAAAGTAGTTAGATAAACTGGAATAAGAAAAGGATCTAGATATTCTAACTTGGTTCAAAGAAAGACATACTAAAGGATATCACAATGCAGTAATAACAAGGTATTTTCTAACAAATAGACTATATACACTAAACCAGTTATACGGAAAGTGGTATAGGCAACGACATAACAATAAATAGGAAGATTTTTATATATAGCTAGACGAAAAAGTTGTCTAAAACTAACCTATTGCGGAAAAACGCATAAGTTATATCAAAGGAGCATTAATTATAATGTTAAGGAACCTAGAAGAGGGATCTAAGGACTAGAGAAGTAAGTAATAAATCTTAGTACCCGCAGCAGAGATACCAGTGGTTAGGTTAACCAGGTATAGGTTTAAACTTAAGGATAAAGACAAACCAAGAGTTAACCCAAAACATACAGCGTATTATACACTATTGTGGATAGCTTGTGTGGATAACACGTGTAATATGTATAGAGCACCTAAAGACAGGAACCGGAAGTACCTAGTAAGGATATATTAGGCACCAGAGGAAAAGCGGTTTAGGAACGCTAAGTATATATATAGTTGGCACCCGGTAGAAGTATAAGGTTAAGGAGACTTAATACTTTAACCAGGAAGATTCCTTACGGAAGAATACCTAGACGGATAATAGTAGTAGAAGTGCCTAGAGAACACTTATTTATAGCACGTAGAGGAAAAGAAACGAACTAAGTATTGGCTAAAGTTAGATTAAGTACAGGCAGGATCTAGCAGCTAACAGTTAGGAAAAGGGGAGGCGTATAGGACTAAAGGGAACTAGTGTTAGAGCCTTAGACCCTTAAAGGAATTTAAGGGCAATACCTAAATTTAAGAGCTAAGTGGCAAGATTAGCAGTTTAAAGCATTAGTAGACAGTAGAGTAATAAGGAACCACATATCACCAAAGGCAGTAGAAAGGATGGGGTTACCACACAGATAGAAGGAACACCTATATCTACTTATAATAATTTTAGGAGATTAGATAGCCTATAGAGGAGGCGTTATTAATCTTAAAATAGGACCTATTTAGATAACTATTAAAGGGAGACCAGTTAGAATGTCTTTTAATATCCTACCATTAGGACAGGATAAGGCGATACTAGGAATGCCTTAGTTATAGAAGTACAATCTAAAGATCGATTAGGTTATAGGTCAAGTTAATATTAAGGATACACGATAATACAAAGTGCGACAGCAAACCAAGTTGGTATAGTACTAAGTCGGAGCGATATATAAAGAAACTGAGCGAGGCTTAAGTTATATACCAAAGAAATACCACAAGTATGGAAAAAAGTTATGGTCACTAGAAAGTGAAAAGCTGTTAGAGCATGCAGCTTAGGACTATAAGATAGAATTAAAAGAGGGAATAAGTCCAAAGTTCTTTCTAATCTATAAGCTTACTGAAATAGAGTTAGTAGCGCTTAAGGAGTTTATCCAGGAGAACTTATACAAGGGATATATTAGACTGTCGTAGTTATTAGTAGGATATCCAGTACTATTCATCCTAAAGAAAAACGGAAAACTTAGGATGTGTATAGACTATAAACAGTTAAACAGCATTACTAGGAAGGATAGGTATCCTTTACCCTTAATTAGCGAAATCTAAGATAGGATAGGCAACGCAAAGATCTTTACAAAGATAGATCTAAGGTAGGCGTACCACCAGATTAGAATTAAGGAAGGCGACAAATAGAAGGCAGCCTTTAGGTTAAAGGAAGGACTATATAAGCTATTAGTTATACAATTCGGGCTTATAAACGCACCAGCAACATTCTAGAAGCAAATTAATAGTATATTAGGAGAACACCTAGATAAATTTGTTATAGTATACCTCAACGACATTATTATCTACTTAGAAAGTAAGGAAGAACATAGAGAACACATTAAGTGGGTCTTAAAGAGACTATAAGAAGAAAAGATGCCAGTAGCGATTAAGAAATGTAAGTTCTTTACCAGGAAAACCAATTTCGTTAGATTTATTATTAAACTAGGCCAACTTAGTATAGATCCAAAAAAGATCGAGGCTATAGTAAATTGGCAAGAACTAGAGAACGTTACGCAGTTAAGGTCGTTTCTAGGGTTTTGTAATTACTACAGAAGGTTTATAGCGCAATAGTTACAGGACATTAAGCCGTTTATATAATTAACAAAGAAAGAAGAACCGTGGATATAGGGAAAGGAGCAATAAAAACTGTTTAAGAAAGTTAAAGAGTTGTTTACCTAAGAGCTAGTTCTTAAGATCTATTAACCAGGTCTAGAGACGGTTGTAGAAATAGATACATTAGACTTTATACTAGGGGCATACTTCCTATAGAAATATTAAGATAGATGGCACCTAGTAGCATACTATAGTTAAAAAATAACACCACCAGAGTTAAACTATAACATCTACAATAAGGAGTTGTTAGGTATAGTTACAGCATTTAAGGAATAGAGAGCGTTCTTACAAGGCACAGAAAAACTATTTATAGTTAAGACGGACTATAAGAACTTTATAGGATTCCTAATAACAAAGGAACTTAACCAAAAACAGGTTAAATGGGCGGAAATGCTTATAGAATACCATTTCAAAATTTAGTATACTAAGGGTACAAACAATGCACGAGTAAATACTCTAAGCAGAAAGGCTAAACTACAAAGTAGTAAAAAGCTGTTAGAAGCTTTGTTGCAAAAGAATTAAGACAGATTAATTAGGTATAATTATCCAAAGATTATAGCAACCAAGGAAAGTCAGATCTATAAGTTACTAGAGAGTAATTAGACATAGAAGATCTAAGAAGTATAGGCAAAGAATCCAGACTCAGAGTAATACAAAAACAGAGAAGCAATGTATGTGCCTAAGTCTATTACAGAAGAATTTATTAAGGAATTCCACAAGGGAATAACACAAAAACATAATAAAGCTATAGGCTTAGTATCAAGACTTTAAGAGGAGTATATTATTTAAGGAATCTGGGGACTAGTAAGACAAGTTATAAAGGAATATCTAGATTGCCAAAGGAATAAACCAATAAGGTATAAGCCGTACGGAGGGCTATAACCTGTTAAGATACTAGGAAGACCATAGGAGGTTATATTATAGGACTTTATTGTTAAGTTACTAAAGTTAAGAGATCCTATTATAGGATAAGATTATAACGCGATTTTAGTAATAATAGATAAGCTAACAAAGTGGGGATACTTTATAGCATGCACTAAAGAGATATCAGTAGAGGATATCGCTAGAATCTATATAAAAGAAGTGTTTGCAAGATATAGAGCACTAGACAAGATTATATTAGATAGAGATCTAAGATTTATAGCAGCATTTTAGAAAGTATTTCTGGCAGAATAAGGGGTTTGCGCAGTAACATCCACAGCGTATTATCCGCAGACGGACAAATAAATAGAAAGACTAAACTAGACACTAGAGTAGTATCTAAGGCATTATATCAATCATGTATAAAATAATTAGGTATTGTTATTACCAGTTACATAGTTTACATATAATGTAACACCATAAAAAGGAACGGGGATATTACTATTTAAGGCGAATTATGGGTACAAGCTAAGAACATCGTTATCACCACATTAAGCAAAAAAGACGAGTAGCACAGCTAAGCAAAGAATAGAGATGTTAATAAATCTTTATGCAAACCTTAAAGAAACAGCTAAACTAGTATAAGAACGAATGAAAAGGTACTACAATGCTAAGAGATCTAAGGGACCAGATCTTAAGGAGGGGGATAAAGTATGGCTACTATATAAGAATTTCAAGAGTTAATGACTAAGTAAGAAGTTGGACTATATTAAACTAGGACCTTTTAAAGTTAAGCAAAGAATTTTATTGGTTATATATAAGTTGAACCTACTAGCCAAAATAAAAATCTACCCTATATAGTATATTGCGATGTTAGAACCAGCACACGGGAATATTAAACCGCTAGTCTATAAGGCAGACACGTATAGAGGACAGGAGGAAGATAAATAGTAAGTTTTAAAGATTGTTAGTCACGAGGACGTAGATAACAAAATATAGTATAAAGTAAAGTGGATAGGCTATAGCGAGACTACCTAGAAACCACTAAGCAACCTAAGGAACGCTATAAGAAAGGTACGGGAGTATTAAAAAAAAGTAGGTCAGGTAGCATTAATAAGAAAGGATCGCCGAAAAACAAGTTACCTAAGGGGGACCTAAGAGGAGCAATTGCCAAGCTACTTAGAGTTGTTTTCCTTATAGGAGGAAAGCCAGTCCTTTTATTACCTAGCTTAGACAAACCCTGTTAGACTAGTTTCCACTCCTTAGAACGGACCTTCTTATAGACAAGTTTAAGACAAAGAAGATGGGTAGAAGCGGATAGACGGGCTTTAAGGGCATACTATTAAGCAGCTATAGCCTTCTGCTCCGTTTCCCGCAAACGATAAAGCTTATCTAAGGCGCTTAAGAGCTTACCATCAAGTTTTGCAGCAGTAGATTAAATATGAGACCCTATAACAAGTTACTTAGGGAACTTAAAGACTGTTAAAAGTTATTAGACGCGCATACTCAGCATTAGAAATAGAGCAAACATTATAGGATAATTAAACGTTTGCTTTAATATACTCTAAGCAAGACAAGGGTTGTTAAGACAAAGGACTTACTAGCGCAATATATACTAACCCCACCTTTACGTAATAAGAACACGGAGACGGCATTATCTTACTAAGCGACAGTATAGCAGCCACGGTGCGAGCACAGCACTGCGCTTATAAAGAAGAAGGAGCTTTAACTATAATAAGTATAAATATTAACCAGACTAATTAAATGGATATCACACCTCTAGTAGACAACTTGGAGATGTTAGAAATCTTTAAGGACAAAGATAAAGAGGAGGGAGATGGTGTTACGGACGCTTTAAGTACAATATTATAACTACTTGGAGAGGAGTCGGAGGAAGCTAGTTAGTTAATACAGGTATGGTCTAGGATAGATCCGGTAGAACCATATAACAAAGGATGGTAAGCGAGTTATATAATGTTATACGCAGTATACGCAGTGTACGCAGTGTACGCTATGTATAATACGTATAACACGTACCTCACATATAAGAGAGGATTTCTTAGGAGTATGGTTATGTATTTAAAGGACCTTAGTCCCTACCGTAGATAGTTCTCTCCTTGTAGTGAATCTCAGAATATAATTGGAGTTAATCTGTTGGGCAACCACTCCACCAGTTATTATTATATTGTTATTTTTGTCGTACCTACATACCCAGCCCATTAACAGAACCCACCGTAGTTCCTGCTATAAGGTTCCGTTACACCCCTCTAGCAAACCCTTAATTAAATCCTCCAACGGCTAAATAAAATTGAAGATAAATAAAACCCCCCCCTATAGGCGAACTGCACCTGGGCCGCTATAGCTGTACTCCTATAGCATAGGGAACCTACCCCCCTAAAGATAATAACCGGGTATATAATTATAATATAACTAAATATAGAAAAGGTAGAGGAACTTAGGGGATAATTAGAAACAGAAGTTCTTATAAAGATTTGCAAGGAGATCTATAACGCCGTTACAGTCCGACACCTTAGGAGTGGAGATATTAGAGTCACCCTAAAGGACCAATAGGCAAAGGAACGGGCCGTAAGGGTAGGGGATAGGCTAGGAGAGCGTATTGACATAAAAGTGCTTTATAAAGATTACCTAGTTGAAGTCCTGTTGGTTCCTATAAGCCTTAGGGTAGAAAGGGGACGCTAGGTAGATAATACAGCAACTATATAGGAGATAGTAAAATAAACGGAACGCCTTATACTAGGACTTGTAATTACCCGGATCTAATAGCTTTAATAGGAAAATATAAACTAAGCATATAATAAGAACAATAAGAGGATATAAGGGGCGCCAGAGACTTGCTAGGGGACAATAGACGAACGCATGGCTCCCTTATTGTTAGCGTATATATACCAGGAATGCAAAAACTCCTTATCTAAAAAGGAATAATTATAAATGGCCTTATATATAACACAAGGCTCTATAACCACAGACTACACCTGGAATGATGTTATTGCTGTGTATAATAGGGACATACCTAATCCACGTGCGCAGTATAGGTGTGCTGCGGCCACTGTGTAGGCCCCTATAATATAAGACAATATACAAATTAAGACCAAACAAAATGTGTAAACTGTTACTAAAGCATATATAAGGCGTAGGAGAGAGAAGACTGTATTAAATACAGGAGATAGAAGGAAAGGGCTTAATAGCTACGGGAATAACTGTATGCTAGGTTATATAAATGGAAATAATAGGCAATAAGCTAGGGGGATGTAGGTGTCTTCCTAGCGTTTTCTACCTTTAATACTGGGGGGCTAAGCTAGCCATCCCAAGCCTTAACGGGCTAAAAGCAATGCTATGTGATATTACTAGACCAAATAGGGACATAAGGGACATATAGGATATAAGGGAGAGGACGCCTAGTAGGAAGACCCCTATAGATGGCTACGGCAAGTTCAAGGCCGGGATAATTAAGAATTAGATTTAACACAGTAAATATAACACACGCAGCTAGCTTATAAGGGGTATATATCTAACTGGTAAGAATAGGGGAAGAACTAGAGGCAATAATAAACTTAGATTTAGAAAGGCTAGTAGGAACACAAGATATAGAAATGGAAAGCTCTATATAAAATAAGTAGTGGCTAGGGAGCAAATATAGGAGATGGAAGTTCTAAACATTTTAGAGAAAGTGGAAATAGAAGAAGCAAGGAGTGAAGGAGAGGCAAAGGACCCCCGCTGGGGGTCTGCCACTTAACCATTATATAGTACAACTGCGGCAATATGAACCACTGTCTAGCAAGGCCCCTACTAGACAGTTTAGACCTAGAGAAACACCATATTCTTGCTATATAAGAGCCGTATTATAATACCTATATATAATCAATATACTGCCCCTAAGGATTCCAGCTCCTATATAAACCAAAAGCAGCCATACGCGTATGCTTTATAATTAGCAAAAATATCAGCCTTGCCTCATGGTTATGGCAGGCAGTTAACCTAGATATTATAGTTATAACTATCTAGATATATAGGGGACCAGTGTAACAGGACTAGCCTAGTTACAGTAGGAATGTCTCGGTAAAACACTTAACAAGATAAACTTGACGCTTTGACCGAATTCTGCCGAATTCTGCCAGCTTAATCGACTTCTGCCAAGTTCTGCCAGATTAATTGAATTCTACCGAAGTCCGTCCACGTGTGTACGTGCGCACGCATCAACCAAGACCCCTAACTATTTAATTATAAGATTCTCTGGTTATTCCCTTCTCTTCTTTACGCAACGTCTTGTTCTCTTTAAAAGCTATATACCCTTAGATTTAGATAGAATTTATATTATTCCTTTGAATCTTCCCTAAAGCCTCTTCGCGCCCTTATATTACGTTGCGTTAAAAAACAACTACTATTAAAATGGCAAACGAACCCAAATCCTCTTTAATAACTATGAGTATTATATCCCTAGTTAGGGAACAGTTAACTATAATGCAACAGTCCTTTATAGATGCCTTAGCTCAGTAGCGGGCTGCACTAGAAGCCCAGTATTAGCGATTAATAGAAGTACTCTATAAAGAACTCCGTAACGTCTAAGCATTTACGTTAGAGACCCTAATACCGCCTATAAACGAAATTAATATAACTATATCTAAACCTGGCCTATTAAATACAAACCCTAAACTAGTAACGGTAGCCTAACCTATACCTATAACAAACCTAGTACCTGCCGTAAAATTAGAAAAGCTTCCTAACCCTTTAATGTTTAATAGAAATTAAAATAACCTATATCCCTTTGTAACCAAGCTCCGTCTTAAACTTTTAATAAACTATAACTAATACCCTACCGAAGCTAGTAAGGTTAGCTATAGAATATCTTATTTAAGTAAAGATGCTGTACGAACCATGGACCTATTCTTCTATAATAGCACCTTTATTAATTTTGAAACCTTTATCTCTCTGCTAGAACAAATGTATAATAACGCCAGCTATAAACACACCGCTATTACCAAACTTAAAAACCTATAATAACGGAACTGAGACTTTATAAGCTTCTTTTTGGAATTTTTAGGCCTTATTAGCGAACTAGATTAGAATAAAGCTGCTAGAGTTACTACTCTTTAATAAGCTATTTCGGATAAAATCAGAGTATAGTTAGTAGGTAGGGAACTACCAAAGGACCTACCTAAATTTGCTATAATGTGTTAACAAATTAATAAGGACCTTTAATATAACAAATAGACTTATTTTCTAAAGCCAACTATACCTTGTGTTTAAAGCTTTACAAAACCGATATATACCCTAAAGCGCGACCCTTTTCCGAAACCTATATACGACCCTATAGACCTTAACGCCACTTAATCCTACACACCCTTAGGAACCAATAAACAAAGAACTTAAGCCGCAAATAGAGAATGCTTTAGATGTGGTAGAAAAGGATATATCTAAAGAAATTGCCAAACTTACCCTTTTAAAAAAGTCCGCTGTAGTTCCTCCTGGTCTTTAAATCGCACCCACTCCTTAAATTATACTTATTCTTTAAGCCGTACTCGCTCCTTAACTTGTATTTATTCCATAAATTATACCTAGTTATTATAAAGCATTTTACCCTTAGCTAACTTGGAAAACGAATCGTCCTAGGGCTAAGTTGCGCCTTAGGATAAGAAGTGGAAGAGTATAAGTGTTTAGGCTCTTCCAGCGCTAATATATAATATAACTCCCTTAATATACTTAGCGAAATTTAAATACTTAGAAAATGGAAGGAGGTATAAATCCTTATAGACAGCGGAGCCACTAGTATGGGCTTTATTAATATAAACTACGTAAAAACCTAACGCCTAAATTTAAAGAAACTTAATAAGCCCTAAGGCCTATAAGGCTTTAACGGCAAACCCTTAATATATAGCGAATTAACACACTACGCTCTTGTAAAAATGTAAATAGGTGAACACCTTAAATATATTTCCCTATTTGTAACACCCCTAAAGTAATATAAGATAATACTTGGACATAAATAGCTAAAACGACACAACCCTTTAATTAGCTAGGTTAAAGAAATATTAAAGTTCCGTATAACCTACTGCCGAAGTCATTGCTTAAAAACCCATTTGCCCTATAAATATGCACACAACTATTTAAATTTAAAATAATATAAATTACCCTTGCTATAAACCTTAAACCAATACAATAAAGCTACGACTGCCAATTGTAGTAAAGAATGTAAAGATGTTACGTTAAAACCTCTTGAAATTTATATAATATAGGCCGCACCCTTTATCTCATTAGTAAAAAGACGAGATCACGAAATATTTACTATAACTATAGAAGACATTAAGAAAGCACTAAAACCGAAATAGTATATTAATCCTTAACCTCTTATACCTAAAGAGTACCACGATCTAATTAACGAGTTTAAAAAACGATTTGCAGACTAACTAGCCCCATACTAAAATAAGCATGATTTTAAGATAGAACTTAAGCCTAGTATAACACCAAAGTTTGGTCCGCTATATGGTATATTACAAGAAGAACTACTTGTGATGTAATAATACCTTAATAAGCATCTAGAAAAAGGATTTATTTACCCTAGTTAATCTCCATTTGCCTTACCTATACTATTCGTTAAAAAGCTAGGAGGAGGCTTAAGATTTTATATTAATTATTAAGCTCTAAATGTAATTACGATTTAAAACCGATATCTAATTCCCCTAATTTAAGAAACGCTTAACTATTTAGCAAAGGCACAGTACTTTATGAAGCTTAATATAGTCGCTGCCTTTAATAAAATCCGTATACGTGAAGGAGATAAGAAGTATATAGCTTTTTGTATATAATAGGGACTCTTTAAATACCTAGTAATACTATTTGGCGTAAAAAACGGTCCTAGTACGTTTTAGTAATATATTAACAATACGCTTTGTAAATTCCTTAATGTATTTATTACTGCGTATATTAATAATATTTTAATCTACTTGTCCTTGCTTTCTAAATATTAGAAATATATTAGAATGGTTTTTAAACGCCTATAAGATGTAGGCTTATAATGCGATATTAAGAAATGCAAGTTCCACACGTCCAAGGTTACGTACTTAGGCTTAATTATATCCCGCAACGGAATTAAAATAGACCCTAAGAAAGTCGCCGTGATTATAAACTAGGGAAGCCCTAGTAATATATAAAACGTTTAAGGATTTCTAGGATTTGCAAACTTTTATTATTAATTTATTAACCACTTCTTAGAAATTACCTAGCTATTAGTAAACCTAATAAAAAAGAATGTGAAATTTAAATGGACTACTAAATATAAATAAGCTTTTAATAACCTAAAGTATCGTTTTATAACTGCTCTAATTCTTATCTACTTCGACCCTAACCTTAAATGCATTATTAAAACAGATTTGTCTAATTATGCACTAGGAGGAGTATTATTGCAATATAATAAAAACGGCGAGCTACGTCTAGTAGCCTTTCTCTCTTAGAAACTCGCCCCTACTAAATTAAACTATAAGATATATAATAAGGAACTACTTGCAATTGTTAAATGCTTTAAATAATGGCATCCTAAGCTTAAAGAATTATTGTTCCCAATACGCGTATTAACGGACTATAAGAACCTGCAGTACTTTATAACTATAAAACAATTAACATAGCGCCAAATTCGTTAGGCCGAATACCTTTTATAATTTGACTTTAAGATTATATACTAACTAGGTAAACTTAATTAGAAGCCTAACGCATTAATATAACAATTACAGGACCTACCTATGAACGCTTTAGATAAACGGATTACGAATTAATTATAGATCTTACTACCCCCTAAACATTTTAAAAAGCTACGCCTTATATTTCTAGATGCGGAACTTAACAGAAATGAATTAGAAGTTAATAAATGGGAAATAGAAATTAATAAGCTAATGGAATACAAATATAAGAATAATATATGGATAATAGATGTAATAAAAGCAATTTAAATAGGAAAATAATAGTATAAGGATATTACACTCGCTAAATACGAAATTCGAAACAATTGATTATACTATTAATAGAAGATAGTAGTTCCAAATTCCGAACCTTTATAATTTAAAATACTTAATTTCGCATACAACTCCCCTATAGTAGGGCATCCTGGCCGTGTGAAGACCTATAAGATTATTTAACGAGCATACTACTAGCCTATAATATACGACTACGTACGAAAATACGTTTGAGTATACAGGATATACGTGCGTGGAAAGACCTCTTATATAAAAAAGTAAGGAGTACTTTGACTGCTACCAATTCTAATATAAAGATAGCGTGATATCTTAATTGACTTTATAGTTAACTTGCCTAGCAGTAATAGGTTTATGAATATTATAGTAGTCGTTAACCGTCTTATAAAAATGCAATATATGATTCCCATAGACTCAATTAATGCAATATTAGTAGCTGAATATTTTATTAAGCACGTCTTTAAGCTACACGGACTTCCTAACTTAATAATATCTAACTATAGAAGCCAGTTCGTTTTAGACTTCTAGCAAGCTCTATATAAATGGTTAAGTATTTAAATATAACTCTTAACTGCATTTTATCTAGAGATAAATAGTTAAACTAAAATTGCGAACGCGATTATAGAATAATACCTATAAATATACTACTCCTACCTGCAAGACAACTGGGAAAAATGGCTACCTTTAGCTAAGTTTACTGTGAATAATATAATAAACGTATTAATAGGCGTAATGCCGTTCTACGCGACCTATAGATAAAACCCTTAACTTGGATTTAAACCATGACCCAAAATTAATATAATAGGACCTATAATTAAACAGATTTAGTTAATTAACGCGCATAACTTTACTAATTAAATTAAGCAGCTAACGGAACTGTTATAAAGTAAATTAACGTACGCTTAAATGGTATAGGAATGGTATGCGAATAAAGGATAAGCTCCTATATAGGACTTTAAGGAAGGTAATATAGCTTACCTAAATACATAAAATATACGGACTTAATAGCCCTTAAAGAAACTTAATTGGAAGTTTATAGGCCTATACTAAATTAAGAAGAAACTAAGCCTATACGCCTATAAGCTTAAACTACTGACTAAGATAAAAATACACCCAATGTTTTATATAAGCTTATTACAACCTTTAAAAGATAATCCTATAACTTATAAAGTACCACCGCCACCTCCCATAATTGTTAATAATGGTAATAGTTCTTACTTTATTAACCTAATTAATAATATGCAATAGAAACTATAATCTAAACAATTTAAACTTCTTATTAAGTGGGAAGGATATAAAACACAAACCTAGAAAACCTATAATTAGATTAAGGCCAATACGCCTTCCCTAGTAAAAGAATTTTATAAGGACTATCCTTTACGGCCTACTTTGGCTGGATGGATATGACATAAAGGCAAATAACTACCACCTAATATAAATACATGAAACTCGAATTTAAAAAGAACTTAAAATAAGTTATAATATTTATAACATAATTACGTAACACGTAAGATATTAAGGAACTCTGACTAGCGGTTAAAGTTATCTAATTGGTTAGATCTGCCTTGCCAAGACCACCACCTAACGCGAAAATACAACACGTGATAAAATTATAAATTCTTAACCAAATTAAATTATTTTAAACCTTCGGCTAAAGGGGGGGTACTATAACGGGACTAGCCTAGTTATAGTAGGAATGTCTCAGTAAAACACTCGACAAGATAAACTTAACGCTTTAACCGAATTCTGCTGAATTCTGCCAGCTTAATTGACTTCTGCTAAGTTCTGCTAGATTAATCGAATTCTACCAAAGTCCGTCCGCGTGCGCACGTGCGCACGCATCGACCAAGACCCCTGACTATTTAATTACAAGATTCTCTGGTTATTCCCTTCTCTTCTTTACGCAACGTCTTGTTCTCTTCAAAAGCTATATACCCTTAGATTTAGATAGAATTTATATTATTCCTTCGAATCTTCCCCGAAGCCTCTTCGCGCCCTTATAACCAGTATAAATCATTAATGTCTATAACCTTAGGGTTGAAGGGGTAGCATAGACAGAGAACATTATATCTATAATAAGCTTGCTAGAAACTAAACACACAGAGTCTATTCTACTAGGAGATATAAACCTCTACCACCTATAGTAGGGGGGTATCTATGTTGCTGCCAATTAATAGGTAGAGTGCCTACTAAGAGCTATAGACAACGGGGGCCTTAAGCTAGCTACCCCCCTAGGTGCAATTATATGGCAATGGGGCACCGCCAAAAGTACAATTAACCTTACGATTATAGACGAAAACCTATACCAGAGACTTAAAAGGTGCTCCCTTAAAGAAGAATGGGCACTTACCTTAGACTATATCCCTATTTAGATATAACTAGATCTGGACATCAAGGCGCAACTAAATGGCAAAAGATACGCAATAAGGAAGCTTAATGTAGATAGCTTCCTTAATATAATTGAACAATAACTCTAAGACCTAGAAGAAATCCACCTAATACTAAATAAGTGAGGCTTATTGGCTACCCCTAAGGAAATTAATTAAAGACTAGAAAGGATCTAGGTAGTAATTAAAAGCGGGCTAGAAGAGCACTGCCTGGTTTTAAAACCGGGCCCCTATACACAATATGCATAGTCCGCACAGTACGCGGCCCTTGTAGCCGGCCAATGACGAGCAAGGAGGAAATATATAAGTAGCTATAATTCTAAGGATAAGAGACGATATAAAGACATAAGAAACCAGCTAAAGAATACCCTAAGAAAAGAAGTAAGGAATAACTGGAGACGGTTTATAAATAAACACACTACTAACCTAAGTCTCCCCTATAATAAGGGCCTTTAGACTATAGTAAAATGGGTAAAGAAAAAGGCGGGACGCCTAGTAGAAGATCTATATCTACTACTCCTATGAAGAGCAGGCGAACTATAGGCTATAAGCAACAATGATAAGAAGGTAAAGATCCTTATAAAAAGATTTTTCCTTTAACTGGCTCTAGCAGACCTTAGCGACATTACCGGTAAAACACCGGTAACTCGCCTAAGGGTCGATAGCGATATAATAACTAAAGAAATGGCCAGAACTATTAGCCGCCTCTTAAATAATATAGCACTAGGATTAGATGGGATCCTAAACGAAGCCCTAAAGATCTATGGACTACTTATAGCACCTTGGCTTGCAAACATAGCTAGAGTATGCTTTGTAATAGGCTACTACCTGTGACTTAGAAGATCTATGACAATAGTCGTCTTATAAAAAGAAGGTAAAGTAGATTACTTAATCCTAGGAAGCTACCGCCCTATTGCCTTAGAAAACACCCTAAGCAAGATCTTAGAAAAGGTCATAGCGGACCACATAGTAGACACAGTAGAGGAATATGCCCTACTACTACAAAGCTAAATGGGGGCAAGAAAGAATCGCTTAACGCTATTAGCACTTACACTACTTGCTACTACTATTAAAACTGCATGGGCTATGCGAAAGGACTTTATAATATTAATGCTTAGCCTAGATATTAGCGGCGCCTACGACAATATACCCTATAAGTGTCTCCTATACATCCTTAGGGCAAAGGGCTTTCTAGAATAGATTATTTAATTTATTTAAGGATTTATAGGCTAGAAAGAAATATTACTGGTCTTTAGTGGATACCAGAGCCCCCCTATTGCAGTCGTAACAGGAATACTATAAGGATTACCTCTATCGCCTATACTCTTTCTCTTCTTTATAAGTAACCTGCTTAATACCTTTAAGGAAGGGGCGACCTAGGGGATAGGCTTTGTTAATGATACAAACCTAATTATATATGGGCTAATAGCCGCAGAGAACTGCAGGATACTAGAGAAAGCCTATAATACCTATATAGAATGGGCAAGATAATATGGAGTCCAATTCTCACTAGAGAAATACCAGCTAATCCATTTTATAAGAAAATGTAACCAATCTATAGATCTTTAGTATATAATCTATATCTAAGGCTTTGGGGGATAACCGGTTCAAGGCCTAAGGGTATTAGGAGTATAGGTAGACAGTAAGCTCTAGTGGAGCGTATATGTGGCGCAAGCGGCCCGTAAGGGCTAAGTATAGTATATCGCCATGTCTAGGATTGTTAATTCTATATAGGGTCTATGCTTTCAGAGGTCACGCCTACTATATATAGCAGTTGTTTAGCCAACTATGACGTATGGATCTAGCATTTGGGCCACTAGAGAAACTGAGAAAGGCCCCCCTAAATCACTCCTTAAACCACTCTAAAAGGTCCAAACAGCCTGCCTTAGGAGTATAATAGGCGGGTATAAGCAAATGGCTACAGCACTACTTGAGAAGGAAGCCAATATTCCCCCCCTATAACTATATATTAAAGCCAATGCAATGCAAAGGGTATAAAAGGAATGTAACTCTAACATTATAAAGTATATTAAGACACACCTAAATAAACTATGGAGGGACCCTAGGGTGCCCTATAGGAGAAGGAACTAACAACCCTAAAGTAGGGAAGATATATTAGGAAAATAGGTAGAGAAAGTAGAAGAAGAATGGTGTGGCGCTAGGGCCTAGGCCTATATAGAGGAGGAAGGGAGATGTGTAAGAGGCTAGTAAAGATAATAGCAAGGGAGAGAAAGGAGCTAAAGTAGAGTATAAAAGAGTACTGGAAAACCATCTACCGTAATATAATACTGGTTGGACCAATGCTGGAGAGATAAATGGGAGTTAAAGGTATAGAGGCAGACTTAGGTAAGGGGAACCTAAGCCATAGTATAGGTAACGCTATAGGGGGTAAATACCTAAGGGCTCTAAGAGGGCCTAATAAAGGCAGAAAATATAATAGCAATACTCTTAAGGACAGGAATAATAGGACTAAAAGATTGGCTTTACTGGGTAGGTATCCTAGTGGGTAGCCTAAGGTGCGAATATGGCTGGCTAAGACAGACACTAAAACATGTAATACTGTTATGCCCCTTACGCACTAGCCAAGAAGCAATGCTCTTAGTAGCTGGTATAGAAAACTATAATACACTGCTCTTAATATAGAAAGGCCTTAAGGCGGCTACCCGGTGGCTTATTGGCCAAAATATGCTAGACTAGTTCTGGGTTATAAAGGAAATAGTAATGGAAGGCAAAGGGGCAAGTAATAGGCGCCCCCTAATAACTCTATAGGAGTAGAGTACAGTGTATAATACTAGCGTATCCGTAGGTTTGTTACGGCAGCAGTGGTTCCTAAGGAGGTTAAAAAGTAAGGTAGTAGAGCACTACTGGTGACTTGTAGGTGACTTATAAGCGAGCCCTAAAAGGCGGGGAGATGGATTATGGGGTTTTCTTAAATAGAGTTTTCTCCCTATATGTATATAAGGAGTAGTCCGCGTGGGCCTAATAGGGATCCGAATTGGACGTTAAGCAATGAATAATAATAATTAATACCCTACTGAGGCTAGTAAGGTTAGCTATGGAATGTCTTATTTAAGCAAGGACGCTGCATAAACTATAGATCCATTCTTTTATAATGGCACTTTTATTAATTTTAAAACTTTTGTCTCTCTACTAGAATAAATATATAATAACACCAGCCGCGAATATATAACTGTTACCAAACTTAAAAACCTATAATAATGGAATTAAGACTTTACCAGCTTCTTTTTAAAAAATTTAGGTCTTATTAGCGAGCTAGATTAGAATAAAGCCGCTAGAGTTACTGCTCTTTAATAAGCTATTTTAAATAAGATTAGAGCCTAGTTAATAGGTAAAAAACTACTAAAAAACCTATCCAAATTTACTATAATATATTAACAAATTAATAAGGACCTTTAATATAATAAATAGACTTATTTTCTAAAGCCAACTATACCTTATGTTTAAAACTCTATAAAACCAGTATATATCCCAAAGCGCGATCCGTCTCTAAAACCTAAAAGTCCTATATATAACCCTATGGACCTTAATGCCGCTCGATCCTATATATCCTTAGAAACCAATAAATAAAGAACTTAAGCCATAAATAGAAAATGCTTTAGATGCGGCAAAAAAGGATATATTTAAAAGCATTGCCGAACTTACCCTTTTAAAAAAGTCTGCTGTAGTTCCTTCTAATTCTTAAGTCGTACCCGCTCTATAAATTGTACTTAGACGCCATAAAGCACTTTGCCTTTAGTTAACTTGGAAAATAAATTATCCTAAGGCTAAGTTACGCCTTAAGATAAAAGGTGGAAGAGTATAAGTATCTAAGCTCTTTTAGCGCTAATACACAACACGACTCCCTTAATATACTTAGCGAAATTTAAATACTTAGAAAATAGAAGGAAGTATAAATCCTAATAGATAGCGGAGCTACTAGTATAGGCTTTATCAACACAAACTATGCAAAAACTTAATACCTAAATTTAAAGAAACTTGATAAGCTCTAAGGCCTATAAGGCTTTAATAGTAAACCCTTAATATATAGCAAACTAACGCACTACGCTCTTATAAAATTGCGGATAGGTAAATACCTTAAATATATTTCCCTATTTATAATACCCTTAAAGCACTATAAGATAATACTTAGATATAAATAGCTGAAACAATATAACCCTTTAATTAGCTGGGTTAAAGAAATACTAAAGTTCCTGTTTGTATCAACTTAATGATACAATTGAGTCATATCCAGGGGCACGAAATACGTATAGTATCGTATGCTCTTTTGGATGGTGGTGACTGTCGATTCTATTGAGGTAGACTACGTGGTCTATATACTGACGCGCCTCCCCCCGATTAGTCAGCATACAAGTGGTTGGTGCACCGAACGCGTAAATACGCGTTCGTACACCAGGTGCTGTAATTATACACTAGCGGCACTTGAAAATAGGCCTACTTATATATAGCCCCCGTAATTGCTTTAATAGGACCATAGAACACAAAAGAAATACATAGGAAATCCCTCCTAAGGTGCTTTCTAGACTGCCTTCCAAACGGTGCTCTAAGCTGGCTGTAAGTCCTGCTTACGGTCTGTAAAGTAAACCGTACGGCCTTCTAACGGGCCGTAAATGAACCGTACGGCCTTCCGACAGGCCGTAAATGAACCATAGGTGCTCCGTTAGTCTCGTTCCACCCATTCTATAACCTTTAGGTTAAGCTTATTTGTGTTAATTAGGGTTTTAAGAGCTTAACACGGCTTTGCCTTAGTTATGGCGTCCGCTGGGTTATCTCCGCTGCTGATCTATTTGACCTCTGTAATCTCACGTCGTTCGTAGGCCTAATATAAGCACATTAGGTCAACCATAAGCCTCTTCTCTTATATTGTGCCTAGTTTAACTAGGCAGTTATAAAAGGACTTTAAGTTGGTATATAAAACCAGGGGTAATTGCTCCAATTGTAGGATCTTCTAGATTGTTGACTTAATTGCGGCTCCTATATTAGAGCTATAGGCTAGTGCGTATAGCTCAGAAGCCAGTATACTACGGGTTACTTGTTTATATTTAATTAAAGACCAGTGTAGTATATTTGCGTCTTAATTACGGTCCGTAGGTACAATTACAAAGCCAATTTGTGATGATAGGTCCCTGTTATTAGCAAAGAAGGCGTCCGTAAATACTAGTACGCTAAGGGAATTCAGGTCTAGTGGTATAAAAGTAAGTCCTCTTATTGCATTGTTAATTTGCCACTGAATACGCTTATTTAGCTGCTTAATATTTTCCTTTTATAGATCTGTTACCTAGGCCGTAAAGGATAAATCGTAGGCAGATTTGGGTTGACAGACTATAGCAATATAGGCACCTCTTGCATATTGTACAGCGTATTGGTCCTTTATATTTACGGTCTTATGGGTCTCTCCGCGGGAGCTAGTAAGGTCCATAGGCTTTACTATAATAAGCCTTAGGTTTTAAGCTTGGCGTTCCTAAGTTAGCTAAATTAGGTTACCCTTTTATATAATTAAGCCTCTATTAAACTTAATTAGAGTCTACTTAGTTAACTGCTTTTATAGCCTTACTAGGAACTTAGCCTTTTATAGTTTAGTCTCTTTAATATCTATAAAAGTCCAGTCTACTAAGAAGAGGATATTATCTATTTAGAGTCCAACAATACTAAGGCCGTTTAATAGTATATATAGAAGGTAGGGGTTATAGGTTAACTCTTCTGTTTTAAGTTTACTAATATAATTGTTGGAATGTTAGTCATGTGACGTGGTCACGAGACCATAAAGCGAGACTAGCTAATCTGACCTTAGAGCAACCCCTTACTTCAAGACAACAATCAACTACCAACTTTAACACCGCATACGTACCACTATAAGTGATATTCGTGCACGTTGATAAAGCGAGTATACCGACACTGATTAGTAGACGTATAGATCAGGAAATACGTAATAAGCTAGAGCTTAAGAACTGTACTAGAAACAATACACGGATCGCCTAGCCTTATCTATTTTAGTTAAAGGAGAAAGCTATATTACCCTTAAAGCTTAAGACCATGTATCAGCTTAACTGCTAACGCGTTAGATCGCCTAGAGAATTATATCTTTATTTAGAGAAGATTACAACCTTCCTTAAGCTTGAGAGAATTTATACTGGCCTTACAGCCAATACAACAGATTGCTAAGAGAATAGCAGTCTTGCTAAGAACACTTTACAGGCCTAATAGCTGTAGAGGACGTATATACCTTTACCTTTACACCCTTACCTTAAACCTCAATCTTAACCTTAACCTTAACCTTAACTATAACCCTTAACCTCAACCTTAACCCCAACCTTAACCTTAACCTTGAACTACAACATACACAAAGACACGACAATATGGAAATTAATTGGAAGGAGAGAATCGCCAGACATAGTTACGGGATTGATATAGCAACTACCTTAGAGGAAGACCTGGAAGAATATATGGAAACAAAAATCTACAAGTATATATATGAGAACTTTACGGATTATATATTACGGTTGCTATTCCAGGAAGAATTCAAAGGCTTTACCATTAAGGACTTTAGAAAGATACGCTCTATTACTAAAGTAAAGCTCCGTACTTACCTACTCTAAAGAGGAGTATATATCGCTACACACAGCAATAGATACCCACTTTATAAGGTTCTGCATAATGCTCTTGCAGAAGAGGAACCTTATAAATGGATAGATAAGGAAATTATAGGAGCTCTTAAGAAAGTCAGCCCTATAATTATAGTGGTACTATAAGAACAACTTAACTTGATACAAATAGCTCTAAAATCAAATTAAGCTATACCCCCATCAGTTATAGCCTCTTTAGTTCCTACAACCCCCCCTAGCAGCCCACTACCTACCCACACGGTGCCGACGCCTGTAAACCATTAACTACCTCCACTACCTCTAACGCCTATAATCCAGCCTATAGCTATAGCTACAACACCTAAAACGCAAATACCTACCCCTATAACACCCTAACTAGCTGTTGTATCTACACCCTAGTAAACTGCACCAACCGCCACCTAACAGCAAGCCGTACCTCCCTCTACCTAAGATTAACTACTTACTCTCCTTACTTAACTCCTACAGACGCAGAATTAGCAATTATTACCTACGGTAACTGCCTCTACCCTCCCTCTAGCAACCGCCCCTATTCTACCTGGTCCTCCTCCTGCCTAGTATCTTTACCCTAGCACTACTAATACTAACCCTGCTATGCACCTGCCTATATACAGTAAGGAGGCAGCCACTATTGCTAAGATCTACATAGACGACCAGAAGTATAATGGAGTGAGTAATAGCTTTAACTTTAAGTTAACTATCTTCTATAATATCTGTAAGAGAGCTAGTCTACCTCCTAAAGGCTATATAACTGTATTCCTAACCATGCTAAAGGAACTTGCTTAGGATTACTACTATAATAGCAGCCTTTTAACTAGATTATTTACTGAGGTATACAACCATATGTGTTACTTTTTTAAAGGACTAGAGTACTATTGGAGAAACCTTACTAAATGGAACGCCACCAACTTCTAAGGAATTATTAACGAGAACCCTAATAAGCAAATCTATTAGAGTTTCCAACTACTCCTTAATAAGCTTTTAAAATATCGCTATAGATTATACCTAGAGTTTTATATAGACCTCTTCCTTATAAATAAACTAGTTACCGCTTACTAAGGAATACCAGTATGCTATATCGCCATTTCTAACCCTTCTAAAGACCTCTCCCAGTTAATTAGCAAGTTGCAATCTTCTGTAGTTGTATAGGAGAAGGAACACCCTTCCTAGGCCTTAATAAGACCGTCTTAAGGAGCCTACTTTACAGATTATATATACCGCCGTGATATCCGTAATAACCGTAACCGAACCCGCTCCTATAGACAAAACACCGTCAGATCCCTAAAGGCCAAGTGCTATATTTGCCAAAAGGAGAGCTGCCGCTTATGGAAATATATAGAGGAGGAGCGGAACCGTTCTAGAAATAAGTATAAAAGACATTTTAATAATAATAAGGGCTGCAACAGTAACTTTAAAAAACGCTTCAGACAATATACTATCTACTATAAAGGAGACGACAATAATAAGTATAATAAGACCTTTAAAGCTTTTATGCTAGACATAGATGCTAATAAAAACACTAATAATAATAACAGCGAGGAAGAATTAGAAGACCCTAACAGCTGCTACCTTATATCATTTGGGACTCTTACTATAGACAAAGCAACCTCTATAAGTATAAAACTAGCCAATAAGGCTTACGCTTACTTACTTACTGCAACCTCTATAGAACCTACTACGGAAACTAACCCGTTTAACTATAACATAACAACCGCCGCTTTACGCTATACTTCCACAGTATTTATGGGAATTATAATTGATACTGGTGCGTTAAAGAAGTCTATGGCCGGTTACAGACAATTTTAGGCACTATAGAACGCGGACTAATCTGTAAGACTTAATACCTTAACCAAAGGACAAGTTAACGTGTAGTTTAGCATTGGAATTACTACCTCCATTAGAACTGCGGATGTTGTCACCCCTATAGGCAAGATACAGTTTTATATTATCTATATAGATACCCCCTTCTTGCTCTATTTAGCGGATATGGACAGACTCTAAATCTACTACAATAACCTTAGAAATGTTGTTATTACTCGCACTAAAAGAGTGCTAGTAGTGCAACGGTTTGGCCACCCATTTCTCTTATAGAGCTTATTACTATAGTTATATTTATCTAAATCCTTTAACGCGAACCCCTGCTACTTAACAGATATAGAGCTACGGCGCCTATATCGTCAATTTGGACACCCCTTAGTTAAGAAATTGCAAAAGCTACTCTACTATACTGGCCATAAAACTAACAGAATGGCCATTAAGCAACTAACTAAGTTCTGCTACTACTATTAGAAGTTTAGTAAATTACTAGGCAGATTCCGCTTCACCCTACAAAACAACGTTAATTTTAACTATAATATCATTGTTAATATTATGTACATTAGCAGTTTATCCCTCCTATACGTTATTAATAAAGGAACGCGATAACCAGTCTGCCGCAAAGCAGACGACCTCCTCCTCAACCAGTCTGCCGCAAAGCAGACGACCTCCTCCTCAACCAGTCTACCGTAGGGCAGACGACCTCCTCAACCAGTCTGCCGCAGGGCAGACGA
>Ga0307507_10000963_pt1 | contig 64011 bp, 64 predicted proteins | sample 7_EM_MG_FD_207223 | JGI IMG/M metagenome (GOLD analysis project Ga0307507, IMG submission 207223) | Populus trichocarpa ectomycorrhiza microbial communities from riparian zone in the Pacific Northwest, United States - 7_EM | ecosystem: Host-associated > Plants > Roots > Unclassified | place...
CTAAAATAATATTATTTATTTTACTAGCCTTATAAATAGCTTTAAAGTAGCTTTTATTTATTTAAAATATGTTATTAGTATAAAAGAGGTAAATATAATTATGGTTGCCAAATGTGTAGATTACTGGCAGGTTGCGCGTAGGTTGCGCGCAGGCTGCGTGTTAAAAAAACACAACATAGGCTAGTCGGTCGAGTTGCTAAATGACCTCAACTGCGCGCCAATTGCGTCAACCACCAACCATTGAGGCCATTGAAAGGGTACCATATTTTGCCGATGAAGGTTATCTTAAGGCGTTTACTTAGTTGTCGCCAGAAGTTGCTAATAAATTATATACTATAATTAAAGATAATTGTGTTTAGTGCACTATGGAGCTTATATACATTATTAACAAAGCTATTAACTAGCTCCTTTGTTAAGAGTCCTGTTACTAAAATAAGGTATTATATTTTAGTTAGGCTGTCCATAATAACAAGGATATATTTATATGCCTTGCTATAGCGTTAGCATACTAGCAGCGTTGTAATATAGTTAATTAAAATATTAGTCTATAGGCGAGTAGGTAGTTCTAGTGGCTTTAGGAAACTAGGTGGGGCAGAATAGAGGGTCTTAGTACGAAAGTATAGGGCATAGTCTTTAACAAAGGTAGCCGTAAACTGGGAGATTCCTGGCTACCAGTATATTTAGTTTAAGAGGTTAAGAGCCTTAACCTAGCTAGGGTAACTAGCGGGGCTGCTACTATAAGAGTAATAGATAACTTCTAGGCGGAGGTCTAGGGTATTAGGGACAAAGAGGCGTTAGCGGAAGTAGATCTATCTATTAACAATACTATATTCTAACTTATTATAATGGAGTAATTTCCTAATCTTCTTTGGCTAATAGCGAGCTTTCCAATTATGTAGAGCCGCTACTATATCTCTTGCAAGTTTGTTCTTCTAGTATTTTAACTAAATTAGCTTATCTAGTAACTTTTTAGCCATTTTGGGGTCTAGAGCGGCTACAAACTCCACATTATTAGAGTTATAGGATTTATGTAGTAATTCTTCTAAGATTATAGGGTTAACTTTCTAAGGCGGTATAATAACTTGGGCTTGGTGGCGGAGGCGTTTATTATTAGCGTCCTTAGGTTTCGTTTCTAGTAGTTAGCTTAAGGTATTAGGGAGCGTAGCTTTGCTACTAAGTCTATATATAATTATAAAGTTAAACTATAAAAGGAACTCTGCCTACCAGACTTAGTGTTAGTTTAGCTACTTAGTAGTTATAAACGTCTATAGGTTCTTATAGTTAGTAATAATTTTAAACAGCTCCTTGGTCCCTTATAGCTTAGAACACTATTTCTTTAAAGCCTTAATAATAGCTAAGAGTTCTTTATTATAGATCTTATAGTTATACTCTGGCGTAGAGTGCTTTGTGAAGAAGAATGCAACCAGTTTTAGTTTAACGTTGTTGTTATACTAGGAAAGGACTCCGCTAGAAGCCTAATTTAATACGTCTATCTCTACCACTGTTTTCTTTATATAGTTGTAGTATGCTAGTACTAGTGCTAAAGTAAAGGCTCTTTTAAGGGCCTTAAATAACTTGGCTTGTTCTAGTCCCTATAGCCATCCAACATCCTTTCTTAGGAGTTTTGTTATAGGTGTAGTAATAGCAGAATAACTTTGGATAAACCTATAGTAAAGTTTGCAAATTTAAGAAACTGCTATAATTTCTTAACTAAGGTTGGGTTCTCCTATGCTTGTAAGGCTTAGACCTTTATAGGGTCCATACTTATTCCTTTTATTAAGATAATTAAGCTAAGGTACTTTGTCTTTATTATATAGAACTTTAACTTGCTAATATTAATTTAGAGGCCGGCAGCTTTAAGGCGGCGAATTACCTCTCTAACGTGCCTAGTGTAAGAGTATATATATTAGGTCCCGCCGCGCTTGCGACAAGTTCGCAAGCACTCTCAGTCTTTTTGGCCGTATGGCGACGTGGAGGCGGGCCACGTTACACCTAGTATGGTTAGCTTGAGTTTTAGAAAATATGAGGATGTTGTTAAGGTATACTATATAATAGTTATCTAGTGCGTTATAAAGAATATGGTTAATATAGTTCTGAAATATAGCTGGGGCATTATAAAGGCTAAATAGGGTTACTAGTATTTTGTAGAGCCTAAAGCGGGTAATAAATACTGTAAGCTATTTATAGCCCTTAGTAATACAGATCCTATTAAACACGGCGATAATATTAAGCTTAGTATAGAATTTGGCGCCGTATAAGGCATTAAGTGTCTTACAGATAAGTGGGAGTAGGTATTAGTTTTTAATAGTAACGTTATTAAGTCCTCTATAGTTATGGCAGATCCTTACCCCTCCTCCTAGCTTAGCAGCAAGTAGGAGCAGGGCTATAGCAGGGGATGTTAATTCTTAGATAAAGCCTTTATTAAGCATCTTATTAATCCATTTCTTAACGCATTAGAGCTTAGTAGGGGAGAGTAGGCGGTTCTTATGGTACAAGGGCTACTTTCCTAGCATAATTTTAATTTTATGGTCCTATAGGCGATGTAGTAGAAGCTTATTGGTATTCTTTAAGAGAAACCCTTAATATGGTGCCTGTATTCCCTTAGGAGGCGTTGTATAATATTATCCCTAGTTAAAGCAGGTTTGCCTTTTATAAACTTCTTAATATTTGTATCTATAACTTTACAGCGGAGGAACTTAGTATTTATAGTCTAGAGATTTTTCTTAAGGAAACGGTAAAAATAACTAGGGAAGACCTTACAGGCTTCTTTTATTATATAGTTACTATTAACTAAGCGGTAGAAGGATTCCTCTATTAGGTTTAGTATTTTAATTAATCTAGTAGGGAGTTTATCTATTAATTATTTCTATTCTTCTTATTTTACTAATTCTACTAGCTCCGCTATATAGATCCTTATTACTTTTACGCCTTTTTATTTATAAAACTGGGCGAAATTTATAGCGCGTACGTTTATAATATCGTCTAGGTTAGGGCGTATTTGGTCTTCTCCTAATATTGCGGTAGGGCTAGCTCGTCTTGGTTAGCTCTTAAGAGCAATTCCTAGGCGGCGGCCTTATATAAGGCGTGCAGGGAGTAGGTACAAGATTAGGCGTTATAGTGGCGCGGTTTCTATTATTTGGGTCTTAGTAATTCCCTAGCTAGTCCTTACTATAACACGGGCTATAGTATGCGTATATAGCATATGGCTTAGTTCTGGGTATTAGGCTAGGTGGCTAGGGTTTAAAGGGTGTCTAGGTTAGCATTAGATTTTTAATAGTAGTGGCGCGAAGCGGACCTTCTTTCTTAGTCTCGGTAAGGCCGGCTAGCCTATTATTTTAGTCTTAAGTGCTAGAGTAGTCTAGTTTTCTACTATCTTGTTGCTTTATAGCTATATAAGTTCCCCTTTATTAGGAACATCTTCTATTATTAGGGCTTTATATATAGTCCTAGGCACTAGGCTTAGTAGTGCTAAGTATCTACGCGGGGCGTCCCTACTACTATTTGCTGTCCCCCACGGGAGGTAGTTCCTAGAGTAGTAGTCTAAGTTAAAGCGGATCTTAAGCTCTCTAAAGCTAGGGTAGGGCTTATGCTTCTAGAGCCAAGGCATACCTAAAATAATTAGGGTACTAGGTAAGAGTTTAGTAACAAAAAAGAGTATAGCTTTAGTATAGATACCATTTAATATTTAGGTGGTAAAGTAGTCCGTAATAAGTAAAGTTAGGATACTATCTGTAAGGCATAGTAGCCTAGGTGCTAATAGTTTCTTAGTTATAACGTTATATTTTCTTATAATAGACTCTATGTCAGTAAATGCTATTATAGTACTACCTAAGTCTACTAGGCTTACTATGTTGATAAAAACTTGGGGGTATAGGTTACGTAATAAGGAGAGTTAGGTTTAAATAAGGATTAATTTCTTGTTACTATTTACTAATCTAAGATTAAGTAGCAGTTTACTAATAGAAAGGACTAATTGGTTTAGTAATAGGGACCTAATCTTCTTATCTTCCTCCTTATATGGTTTAGACTTTTAGACACAACTTAGTCTAAGGGTCTACCTTTTAACAACTAAGGTATAGGGCTGTCTTAGCGGGGTAATCTAGTATCTATCTAGCTGGCAGTGTTAGTCTTAGTTAGGGTATAGAGAGATGGCACCTTACTAATAATATAGCCGTGTTTGTATTTGCTAGCGCAGAGTTACTAATTCTAGGTATTGTTAACGGGTTAGGCTTCTATATAGGGCATTATTTGGAGTAACTAAGCCGTAGGGTTAAAGGGGGGGAGTTATCTACCGCGGCTATAATAGACTCCGCGGTTACTATGTCTGCGGTTATTAGTTTGCGTTATTTAATAGGCTGGCATTAGGACTAGGTTTGCTATTATAGTAGGGTTATAAGCATCCTTTTAGTAGCCAGGTAGGCTATAGGCAAGGTATAGTCTATTATTAAAGCGGCGCTTATGCTCTGTGTTTAAAATTTTATTAAGGTCTATAGGTTCTCTAGTTTCTGCTAGGGTTAGGGTTAGGGTTAATATAGGGGTAGGAGCTTAAGTAGGTAGGCGGTGGTTAGTATTCTTAAGGTTGGCTTAGTATATATAGTTTGCGAGATTTTTAGCGAATATATCTATCTACTTACTCTAACCTATATAGTTGCTATTATTAATTTTATAGGCAAGTCTAAGTACTAGCTCTTCTATTTTTAGAGAAATAAACTTCTAGAGTAAATCTACCTTTTATTTATCTATCTTCCTAGCGCGGACTATTAACTTATTAAGCTCTCCCTTCTAGGACTAGTAATTACGCTCGCCCTAGGGAAAATAGTTAAGCTTATTTTTTATAACCTGGGTTATATTAAGGACCTTATAGTAGGCAGTAAGCTCTTTAAGTATATCTTCTTTAGTAGGCTATTTCTATATAGACATATTGTTTGGGTTCTTATGCATAAGCTCTAGGCCCTACTTAATAAACTTATAGGCCTTGCCCTCTAGTATATTTAAGATGTAAAGGATCTGGGATTAAACTATATTAAAGTAGTCCCAGTTATGGTTAAAGACTCCTTTAATCTTAATATACTAGGTTTTAAAGTTGGCTTATTATTCTAGTAGGGTACCTTTTCCGCTAAATATTGGCGGGTCTTTAGACATCCGTTTTTTCTGCTAGGTTACTACCGTTGTTATAGGGGTTAATTATTTAAGAGCGGTAATAGTTTCTGTCTAGGAGGTAATAAGGGCATTAAGGCTTTTATTGGCTTTCTTATTGGCGGTGTTTGTGTTATATATAAACTATAGTCCTACTTTAATGTTACTAAGGAACTCATTGGTATGGTTAATAAGGGTATAGTAAACTTTGTCGGCTTTAAAGGTTTTAGGGTATAGTAGGGAGTGGCGGATTGTCTATATAATGTTAGGATGTGTCTATATAAAGAAGTCTATAAAAACTTTACGGGGGTTCTAGGTTTTGGCCATTTTGGCGTTATTAATATTGCCCATTTAGGTAATCTTTAGTGCTGGGAAAAAACTAAGGATTATTCTAGGACTATAGTGGGTTATAGCGTGTAGACGCATCGCGCGCAGGTCGCGATTACTCTGGGGTGGAGATAACTGGGATATGGGGAATTAGGGATCGCGACGGGGCGCAATTAATAATAGCACAAACTGTTACAGTGCTGCAATGAAGTAGACTAAATAACTACGTTATGCTATAAAGAAGAGAAGAAGGGTAAAAGGGGGTATTGTGTACAAAGAGTAGGGCCAGCCGCCAAGGCGCTAGTGGTGGGCCAGCCAATAGTAGGAAACAGTATGCGTTAGGTCAGTACTGTAATACTAGTGTAGACGTAGGCTAAAACAGGCGTAACACTTATAAGACATTTAACGATTAATTAAAAAGCTCGCATCTCCTTAAATGGGTTTTATATGGCCCTGGGCGCTCTAGTAGTCTAAAATAGTAGTAGTAATCTTTTTAGACTGGGTTAATCTTAGATCTCTATAGTAGAGCTATAGTTTAACTAGACTAGATCCTATTAATTTAATTAGTTGGATAGAGTAGATTTAAAGCTATAGAGCTTTTAGAGCTCTAATTCTCTAACTAACTTAGGTAGGTATAATGTAAGGGTAAGCTAATTAGCAACTAAGGATAAGCTTTAATTTTATAATTAGGTGTATAAACTATATAATCTAAAAACTCTGGTATATATAAGCGTCGTTCCTCTTGCCCCCATTACCGTTATCATTGTTATTATTATTGTCGCTTTAATTAATTTATCCTTATCTTTTTTCTTACTGCCACTATAGATTAATATCTATTAACCCAATTACCTTCTATACCTAATAATATAACCCTTACACCTAAGAGCTTTAACCTAAAAGTAGATAAGTTAAAAATAATTAATAAGTTTAAGCTTCTTAAAAGGCAATACGTTTAGTATAAAACTTTTACTAAAACCTTAAAGACTTAATTTACGCTTAATGTTGGCCATGCCTCCTATAAGCGATAAATATAAGTAACTCTTTAGTAGCTACAAAATCCTTCTTAGGACTAGCGTTCCCAATTATAAATAAGTATAATTAAGGTAAATAAAGTTTTTTAGTATTTATATAGGCCACCGCCAAAAGGTATATTTAACAATAATAATAATTATTCATTGCTTAACGTCTAATTTAGATCCCTATTAGGCCTATATGGACTACTCCTTATATATATATAGGGAGAAAACTCTACTTAAGAAAACCCCGTAATCCATCTCCCTGCCTTTTAGGACTTGCCTACTTAGCGCCTATAAGTCGCCTATAGTACTCTACTACCTTACTTTTTAACCTCCTTAGGAACTACTGCTGCCGTAACAAGCCTATAGATATGCTAGTATTACAAACTTTACTCTACTACTATAGAGTTAATAAGGGGCGCCTATTGCTCGCCCCTATGCCTTCTATTGCTATTTCCTTTACAACCTAAAACTGGTTTAGTACATTTTAGCTAATAAGCTATTAGGTAACCGCCTTAAGACCTTTTTATATTAAGAGTAGTGTATTATAGTTCTCTATGCTAGCTACTAAGAGTATTACTTCTTAGTTAGTGCGTAAGGGGCATAGCAGTATTATGTATTTTGGTGTCTATCTTAACCAGCCATATTTACATCTTAGGCTACCTACTAGGATACCTACCCAGTAGAGCCAATCTTTTAGTCCTATTATTCCTATTCTTAAGAGTGTTACTATTATATTTTCTACCTTTATTAGGCCTTCTTAGAGCCCTTAAGTATTTACCCCCTATAGCATTAACTATGCTATAGCTTAGGTTCCTCTTACCTAAGTTAACCTCTATACCTTTAACTCCCATTTACCTCTCTAGCGTTAATCCAACCAGTATTATATTACAGTAAATGGTTTCCTAGCATTCTTTTATACTCTACTTTAGCTCCTTTCTCTCTCTTACTATTATCTTTACTAGCCTCTTATATGTCTTCCTTCCTCTTCTATATAGGCCTAGGCCCTAATATAGCACTATTCTTCTTCTACTTTCTTTACCTGTTTCTCTAATATATCTTCCCTACTTTAGGGTTATTGGTTTATTCTCTTATAGGGCACCCTAGGGTCCCTCTATAGTTTATTTAGGCGTGTTTTAATATACTTTATAACATTAGAGTTGCGTTTATTTTGCGCCCTTTATATTGCAGTGGCTTTAATATATAGTTATAGGGGGGAATATTGGCTTCCTTCTTAAGCAGTGCTATGGCCGTACGCTTATACCCACCTATTATGCTCTAAAGGCAGGCTGTTTGGACCTTTTAGAGTAGTTTAAGAAGTAATTTAGGGGGGCCTTTCTTAGTTTCTCTAATGACCTAAATACTAGATTTATATATCATAGTTAGCCAGACAACTGCTATATATAGTAGGCGTGACCTCTAGAAGCATGGACCCTATATAGAATTAACGATCCTAGATAATGCGATATACTATGCTTGGCCCTTATGGGCCGCTTATGCCGCATATGCGCTTTACTAGAGCTTACTGTCTACCCATACTCCTAATACCCTTAGGCCCTAAACTAGTTAACCCCTAAAGCCTTAGATGTAAATTATATACTAAAGATCTATAAATTGGTTATATTTTCTTATAAAATGGATTAGCTGGTATTTCTCTAGTAAGAATTAGACTCTATATTATCTTGCCTATTCTATATAGGTATTATAGGCTCTCTCTAGTGTTCTATAATTCTCTGCGGCTGTTAGCCCATATATAATTAGGTTTATATCGTTAACAAAGCCTATTCCCTGGGTCGCCCCTTCCTTAAAGGAGTTAAGTAGGTTGCTTATTGTTGGAATCACGGTGGGGGGGGTTTTGGTTTCAATCGTTTTCTTCTTTTCTTCTTCTACTTCTACAGGTGGAATTTGGTGGATCTCCTGAGCTCGCTTAGCTCACGTGGTTAACCCAATTGGTTACAAGCAACCGTGTCTACTATATTACAGAACCTTATTCAGACACTTATAAAGAAGAGGAAGAGAATAGGCGAGAGGGGTGATCCTTATGGTATTTCTATTGCAACTATAATAGGGGGGCTCTGGTATCCGCTGAAGACTAGTGATGTTTCTTTCTGGCCTGTAAACCCTTGGACAAATTGTATAATCCATTCTGGGAAGCCCTTTGCCCTAAGGATGTATAGGAGGCGCTCGTGGGGTACGTTGTTGTAGGCACCGCTGATATCTAGGCTAAGCATTGATACTACGAAGTCCCTTCGCATCGCCCATGCGGATTTGATGGTGGCAGCGAGTAGCGTAAGTGCTGATAGTGTTGAGCGGTTCTTTCTTGCCCCCATTTGGCTTTGTGGTAGTAGGGCGTGTTCCTCAGCCGTGTCTGCCATGCGATCCGCTCATTTAACAATAAGGAAGTAGGTAAGTTGGTAGGAGAGCCTTACAAAAGGGTACTGCTTAAGGAAGTAGCAAAGGCCTGACTTGCTGCTACCGTTGCCGTAGAGGTAGCTGCTCAGGTAGAGGACGACGTAACTAATAAGGAGGAAGAGAAGCTAGATAAGCAATATGCGGCTATTAAAATTAACTATGAGAGTCAGGTTATTAGTAAGGTATAGTATAGGTAGCTTTTAGTAAGTTATTCTACATCTACCCTTCCTTTTATAACACCACGCTAACGCTAAGCCTTTCTATATTTAGTATATAAATGCACTGGAACTCCTGGAGTCAAACAATTTACTAGCTGGATGGAGTGGATTTGAGCTCAGATCCACTCCACTCCACTCCAAAAAGATCACTGAACAGTAGGGCATTGATATATTATTTTATTACTTGTAAAAGCTTAAGAAATACTTTATTTTAGCGATAACATACCGAAGAGCTTGGCAATTAATTTTTCTCGGTTAGGAATACAATTCATTGCTAGAGATATCATTGAAATTCTCAACAGCAAGATCTAGTTAGGTCTCTCAATGGCCATTCTTGCATTCACACATGCCTACGTAATTCGATAGTTCTTTGGGTGTTCTTGCTCAAGCATATCGACTCACTTCGGAATGTCCCTTGATGCATGAAAAATCTGCGCTATGCTGTTGCCGTGGTATTCCCAGAAGCCAGTGGCTACGAGCGGGCAGGCTCTCGCGGGTGCCTAAATTTGTGCTTCTGAAATAGTTCTTACAGAGGTGGGAAAAAAGTTGGGGTGGACATTTTCTCTGAAAATACTTAAACAAGAAGGGGAGTTGGATGAGAACTGCGCAGCATTACGCAATCGGAATGATTGCGAAATTGAACTGATGATTCGAAGAACTAAGAAGATTCACAGAACAGCACCAAACATGCATAGAAGGCGTTGGCCTAGAAGGCGCTAGCCCAGCAGGCTACTCGTCGTGAGAAGTTGAGCGACAAGTGGTGTGAGCCCGGGACTTTTTAATATACAGCAATGCACCGTTAACGACATAAGCGGGCTACAGAACCACAGCAAGATTCAGTCCCCGCTCTCTCAGGCTCTGCATACTGCAAAGTGTCTGCTTCAAATCCGAGATGATATTTGGCGAAGGGGAAGTACTAAGGCCAGGAGAGTTGATAATTATAACGCAACACGTGAGTCATGCATATGGATTTAGAGTCATGCGTTCCTTGGCTCGGAGAAAGCCTCGAAATGGGTTGGTTCGTAAACTCAATTTTTGCGCGCAACAAAAAAGAACTCATCGCAAAGGATCGAGGCAGAACACGTCGATCCAGTGATGAGGGTTTTCTGCTGGCAGACTCAAATGAGAACAGTGATGATTACGCGTCGTGAGATGTTTGAAACGTCAAACATCGGATGCTCAGCATGACATCAAGCCGGCGTTCGTAAGCTTTGGGTATTGGATGATATCCTTGAACAATTTGCGACGAGGGAACTAGTTGCAGTAACGGCCCGTCATAAACCTAGACATGCGGATCAGCGACCATTGAACTTCATGGGTATTTTTAATCTGTACAGTATAGTGCTGGGGTTCTGTCTCCTCGCTTCGAAGTAGGCAGCTTCAACATCTAGGATCTAACCGAGCCTCAGAACAAGGTTTCGGGCGACAAGGGATGTATTTTCTCTCAGGCTGCTCGACATATTATGCCCGACGGTCTTCGGATCTATTACTCTCTTCTTGCATCCGAGAAGCCCAATGCTGAGGTTGTTGATGTCGTATCGTGCTAATGTCGTATCATACTCTTATCCAAGTCGCTGATGCTCGGTTAGGGAAGCTCTCTTTCAGACTGGGCCTTGAAATCCCGAAAGTCCCGCGGTTGTTTTCGGCAAAGTCAATTCATTAGTTCCGTAAAGAGCAATGGGTACACAAGCTATAATCGTATTGAGACTGCGCCTAGGATGCTTAGGGTTCTTATATCACCAGATATTTTGCAAGATGTATGATTTCCGCACCGGTCATGCTGTAACCCATGCATGATAGCCCGTAGACTCCACAGCCGCGGATTCAGGTTGACGACCGCAACCATGCTCTCGTCATCATGGTGTGAGATGTGAGAGGAAATGTTCCAGATTCTGCGGCAATGCCAAGCAATCTGGGGCTGAAGATGTTGGAGAGTATGACCCCAATCATGACATTTGCACCAATTGATGGAAGGATACGGTAGAGTAAGACGATTCAGAAAGGACATGATTGAAGAATGTCATTACCCCGGAAACTTTCCCAGACCCCGAGATCTTCGGCCAGTATGCGGTCAGCCCCCTGATGCCAGATGAATGACGAGCAAACGAGGCTCCACAGTTTAATGAAGAGATCAACTGGAACCGCACACTGATGAAACTCAAGTGCCATGTTCCTCACAGCTCCTCATGGGAAAAGTGTTACCGCAGTGAAACCATCGCCAGAGTTTGTAAGACGTCGTGGACAGGAGCTGGAAAACGGAACATGGTAGGCATGCCTAGCTAGTCCAGGTCGGCGGCTGGGGGGTTGAGAGACAATTACCCAAAAAAACTGAGACAGTAGGACCACAAGTCGTTTGGAATGACTCGGACAACGAAGAGTCAAGGACGAGTCGTTTATCAGAGCGTACCTTGCAGCTTCTCAAACGAAAGGGCTAGTCCGACGCAATCCGACGCAATCCGGTGCAATCCGCGGTGCAAATCGCTTCTACGCAGTTGGCCAGCCGACCAATTGACGATGCCTGGCTGATTCGAGCGGCAACCCGACTTTCTCCGGCCCACGTGCAAAGTGTCTGGAGCCCCCGACAGCACCCGCTGGGAGAGAAGGTCACTAAAAGCGGAGACTAAGCATCACAATTGGCATTCTGCATCGAAGACTTGCTGAGGAAAGTTTTTCCTGCAAACACCCACAAGCGAGAGAAATAGCTTTTAACCCACACAACCCCCCCAAAAGTCTTTTGCGCATGCCAGCGTCGTAAAGAAGTGAGCGATTACCGTACCATGATACACGCCCACCCCAATGCCAAGCCCTTTCCCTTTGTACTTTCACGTCTAGGTGTGCTGCTGCTGTGCAACCGCCCGTTTTGCCGTCTATTTTTTGACCGCGCCGGGGCACTCAGCTCAAGCCAACCGTGTGAGGCAGCTAACCCCCACAGGAGTCCGCGACACTGAAGCTGCTCAGGCTTGACGACGAGGATCACAGCGCCTGTGCTGAGGCCCTAGGGATGCTGTGGCTCCGGCGCAGGGGAAATCGGGCCTACCTTCTGACCCAGAGTTGGGTTGGGCGGACCTCGCCTCCGGACCCTCCTCTGACCTGATACACAGCGGCGACAGGCCCTATCGACCATTTACTGTGTAAATACACATGTGGTGATCCAACGCTCGAGTGAGCAGGATTCTGCCTGAGTTGGCCGGAAGTACTCTTTCCAGTATACTCCTGGTTGGCGGTCGGCAGCCCAACACGGTGCCTGGCTCTCACCGACTCTTGCGACTATTACGACTCTAGCGACTCGAGCAGTCGAGCCGATACTTAGGCCTATCGACAGCTGCCGAAAAGGAGTAGTGCAGGCCTGGAGGGAGTCGTCTTCTTTTGCATTGCCTGTTAGATTCGCAGCCCTCAACACGGGGCCTGCTTACCCCAGGATCGCCAACTCGCGGAAGGGGCTCCAGATTTGTTCTTTTTCAGCCCCAGCGACCCCCACACCGGTCCTCCCGTCAGCCATCGCGCTGCGGTGGAACAGACCACACTTAAGAGCGCAGCCACTGGGTAATTGGACCCAGCATGGCGGATGCGGAGGGGCCATTGGATGCTGTGAGCGCCTCGTCATCCCCATAATCTGACATGTGCGATCCAGGCAAGGTGCACGCCCTGCCCGGGGAATGCGAACATAGCAGGCGGTCGATCGAGCGGCATCCCACTCTCACGCCCCATATTCGTCCAGCCCACCCCCAACCCACACAGCCCATCCAGCCCATCCAGCCTCCAGCGCTCCTCCCTCGCTGAGATTGGCGACGGCTTGCGGGGGAACAGCTGTCCGCTGGAGATACAACGCGCGCTGGGCGCCAGTGAGATGGCGCGAAAGCCCTCCTGCATTTGAATTGGATCATCGATCCTTGCCCCGTCGTTGATTGCTGCTGCTGCTACCTATCCCATCTTTCGCTCTGTCATCGTGTCACCGTACGTCTCACTTTTCGTCTTGGCCAATGAAACCCGACGCTGAAACCGAGCACGCACACATGCAGCAGGGCGATGACTTGTGAAAAAGGTGACCTGATTAAGCGCAGATGTGACCGAGTATAACATCTCCCCCGCGCCCCCATCTTTTGAGATTAAGCATCCAAACACTCCTGACCCCGGATTTGCATCGTTATTGCCCTGAACGCAGCGTAGAGATCATCCTGACCTCACGCCCTCTGACCCTCTTGTCCTTTCTTTCCCTTGTCTGCCGTCCAATCGCCGCCTGACAGCTCATTCTCCCAGACTCACACCTCTCTCGGACACCCATCCACCACGGCCATATTTTTCTCCTGTGCGAGCGTGATCAAGCCTTGCGACGTGGTCACGACAAAGTCTGTCTGACTCATATCCCCCACCGACCGTTGCGCGTACTGTCCTGCCACTGTCCTGCCCATAGAGTACAAGTACCCGCTACTTCGTTGCGGCAGCTTGCGTGAGTAATAGATAGTACTCCTTCGAGGCAGACCGCATCCGTGGCACATTCACATTCACAGCTGCCTAGCATCCGTATAAGTCAGCTCGAACCAACAGGGAGGCCGCGCCTCAGCCGTTGTCAGCAGAAAATTTATTTGCGTCTTACGTCGGCTTTGCGTGGCTCATCGCCTTCTCCACAATTTCTGGGGCTCTGAGTTCCCGCCAAAAAAAAAAAGAGGGTACTCGTTGTGTTGAGAGCGCACTAATATCCAGCATCGGAAATCCCGACTCTGCGCGCACGCCAGACGCTTTCTTCTTCCTTGGCCCGCTCGGAGTCGCATCAGTGCATCGCATCCCCAGCGCCTCTTGCTGGGAAGACCAGCTGGCCCCGTGATCACATTTCCTCGGGACTGCGCCTCGCTGCAGGTTGAGATTTAACCTGCAGCCTGAGGCTCAGGCACAGCGCCGAATAGAGCCATTTCTCCCCCACAAGACAAGTCATCGGGAAGGGGTCTGGCCTGAAGCACGAGCCCCGTATCTCGACCGGAAGACCCACCGAATTCAAAAGAAAACTTCACCTCTTCTTTCCACTTCGGGCTTGGCTGCCTCCTTTTTCCGGCTGATCCTTGTCGACAAAGCTTGACCGTGCTGCTCTTCCTGCTTGTATCCCCCACGTTTTCCTGCATCACTCGCCGGTATATAAAGATTTTCCCACCCCTCCTTCTCCGGCTTTTGCTTGCTGTTACTACGCCCCTTAGTACGCCACTCTGTCGCCGCCGGGTGTGCTGATCACATGCAACCCTCAAACTCGTCGGTGGATTTTTCAAATCTACTGAACCCGGAGACTTCCGCCGACAAGCACCAACACCTCTCGCAACCTCGACCACAGACCAGTCCGTCGGTCTCGAGCACCGACTTAAGTAACCAGAACCAGAACCAGAACCAGATGGCGACCGCGGTCGTGAGTCTTATGGCTCCTCTGCTGCAGAACGTTCGGCCCGCCCAAGATGACCGACAACAAGACCTCCCACGGCCCTATAAGTGTCCGCTGTGCGAGAAGGCTTTCCACCGACTAGAACACCAAACGCGACATATCCGAACACACACTGGCGAAAAGCCACATGCCTGTGCCTTCCCGGGCTGCTCAAAGCGCTTCAGCCGGTCGGACGAGCTTACCAGGCATTCAAGAATACATAACAATCCCAACTCGCGAAGAGGAAACAAACAGCATGCAGCGGCGGCTGCAGCCAGTGCAGGTATGATCGATACAGGGTCGTCCATGGCGCACATGATGCCACCGCCCTCGAAACCCATCTCGCGCTCGGCTCCTAGCTCGAATCTCGGCTCACCAAACGTCTCTCCTCCGCACTCGTTCTCCAGCTACTCGAGTAGTATTTCTTCGGACCTTTCTTCGTATAGGGCAGGCGGCAACTCAGCTAACAGCCCCAACGGTCTATCGCGCAACATCGAATTGCTCGCAGACGCTGCATCTCGGCTCGAGGGCCAGCGGCAGACGCTATCTCAGCAATACCCACTCCCAAACAGGCATTATCAGGGTCACAGTCATCACCAACATCTGCACCATCCTTACAATCATCACAGCAGTGGCAGTCGGCTCCCAAGCCTTTCAGCATATGCATACTCTTCGCAGCCTATGTCAAGATCGCATTCTCACGAAGAGGACGACCAGTATGCACATAGAATGACCAAAAAATCAAGGCCTGGCTCGCCTATGTCAACAGCGCCGCCTTCTCCGACATTCTCCCATGACTCCTGCTCTCCGACTCCTGACCATACTCCTCTTGCCACCCCTGCTCATTCTCCGCGACTTCGGCCTCATGGATTTCAAGATGTCCAGCTTCCTCATATTCGACACCTTTCACTTCAACACGTCCCTGCTCTAGCGCCTATGGAGCCGTCTGCGACGGGTGAGCAGCCTTACGTGCCCACGCATTCTTCTGGCCTTAGAATCGGAGATATCATATCAAGAACAGACGGTTCACAGAGAAAACTACCAGTGCCCCCAGCGCCAAAAGTAGCGGTGCAGGATCTCCTAAATGGGAGCAGCGGGTTTTCCTCCGGCAGTTCCTCCGCAACCGGCTCATTGGCTGGAAACGATCTTATGGAACGTTTTTAGACGAGCAAGTAGCACAAGAATTTGGAGTTTTCAGGCATTCGAATTTTCAGCTTCGGTTTCGGTTTCGATTTCGGTTTCTATTTCTATTTCTATTTTTATTCTTTTGAGCGCAGCGAGCAACAACAGGACGGAATTATAGACAGGTCTTGAGTGGGAAGCGAGATCCTCAGCGACATTGGGATCGCGAGGTTTAGGACTTCACTCTAATGCTGAACCTTTTACGAGTTTCATTGTGTTCGTCGTCGATAGATTGATTTCATTTGTCAAGCTTACTCATACCCCGCGATACCTGGCGATTCGCACACTGTACTACCTACTCTAGCCTCCGTACTTTAGTGTTTTCCTTTGGGTCGGCAGACGCAGCCAGTGAGTGGGATATCACTTGGCTTGATAGACGGACAGACAGCTCAGCTCAGCGTGCGTATAATCGCAATCCCCTAATTCAGATGCGTCCTTCTCATTACGAGAGCAAAAATTGTGACATGATTTAAATACCAAGCGACGAGCGGTCGAGTGGTCAACACCAAGGCCAACCCACGGAATTCCGAGAGAATGGAACTGGACAAGGATCAGACTCGCGACAGGTCTCCCCCGCACCATAATTTAGCACTATTTCTCAACAACTTTGCAAGCCACCAGACTGCGGCATTTCCTTTCCCATCTCCTATTTTCTCCCATCTCCATGTTCCGGGCTGCATCAACCCGAGCACCGCAAGCCTTCACCGCATCTCTGCGTTACCATATCACTGGGTTCCCGCATGATCCAGACCTCTACTGACTTGAGTAACGCCACTTCAGCCGACGATAACGCTCTCCGCATTTCCTCTCGCGTCCCTAAACAGCCATCACAGACAGGTCCAGGAGCGCAGTAGGGTCGGACGCAAAATGTGACCTCCTGACTCCGACTCGTTTTCGGCAATTGTTCAAGCGAGCCCGACGGCTCTAGGTAGGAAGCTTAGGAACAGAGGAAGTTTGCTAGAATGTCATCGAAGGATCCCTAGACTAAGCACGCCAGCTGGCCTTATCTCGGAATCCCTTGCTTGGACAGGGGGAAAGCGCTTCCAGACCAGATTTGGTACGCGAAGACGGAACCTACTAGTGTGGGGGAGGAAAAGGGGGGTGTGTGGGCGGCACTCTGCACCCCAGATTCGACTCTCCGCGTGCGGAGGCGTGATCGACCCTGCGTGCTGTACGTGACTGGTTGAGTATGTTTGAACCCCATGTTCCATTCTTCCCCGGGCACCACAAGCTTAAGGTACCAGATTGACTTTGGACGGGCCGAAAACTATGCTGAACTTGCTGAACTTGCTGAACCTGCTAAACTTGCTTAAACTATCACATCTCGGAAGTGAGCATCCAAAGGGGAAGGAAGCGATCCGGATTCCAGGTTCGCCAATCCTCCCTGGGGAGCCCTCACTCATTTCCCGCACGCAGGGTGAGCTGTCCAGTCGTCCACTCAAACAGGGCCAGAAAAAAGATGTAACCTGGCTCTATCTCAGGCAGCCGTCGTGTATCAAACGATTGAAACTGAACGACTGATCACTTCAGACCTGAGCCTTTCGAGCAGTGTTAGTGCCACACTAAAAAGCAATCCCGCATATCGTACTTTGCTCTGCACACCTTCCGTAATTTTCTTCACTTGTCAGGCCTCCCATTCTGCTGCCCAAAGCAGCCGATTCTGCCCATTTCTTTTCAATATTTTTTTGTCTCTCACGAATCATCAGCGGATAAGCTCACCGCCGGCCAACGCCGCACGCCAAGACCATAAGTGTGGTGGAGAAACATCCCGTGCCTGTCACTGCAGTGAACCATTACTAAAATCCTGCAACGCCATGTTAAATGCTTGCTTTCCAACCTTCCTCATGCTGACTTGCCCGCATACTTGTTTGTGGGGTATGAACCAAAGTGGAGACTCCACCTCGAGAAGAAATTTACCTGTCCCGGAGACGTTATTCATGGTAAGTGGCCTTGTTAGGGTGATTGAACACAATATACCCAGGGCGCTTCACTCAAAATAGACCATCCTAGAGTTAAGACAATAGATAAGCATCGGAAAAACTGACGATGCATGTTACACCAATTTGAACACCATCGTTGAGACTTGCAACGGATGCCGCAGGTATCGCTGATGGCTATCTACAACCAACAAAAACGCCTGCGTTTTTGCCTCGCCGGATCGTATCTCTAGTCTGCATGACAAGCTGCCAAATAGGCCAGCAGGGCCGTATCTCCATCTATCCCACCGGTACGACCGCCTCGATGTTGTCCCGCTGTCCGTATGGTCCGCCCCGATCTCCCAGATCCAGTGCATCTCATTTTGTCCTGCGAGTCTTGGTTGTGCAATGTTTCTGCGACGGAGCCCGCAGCGTCAGCACAAATCATCAATCGCAAACCCACGGTTTCCAACCCGGCGCCTGGAATTCGGCTAGCAGCAACTTCAATATGTCATTGCAGATCAATAGTCGTCTCCAGCGTTCCCGGAAAGTCGGCTGAGGCCACCCCATCTATGCAGATTACCATGCTGGTCCCCACACGGACCCATCTGCATCTAACGCAGCACCCAATCTATCTTCGCAGATCAATAATTCTGCCTTATATCTTGCCCCTCCAAGCCTGGTAGCACAGCCAGACTTTGCCATGCAATTTTGATGAGGCGTGCAAATTGAAAGGCCATCTAACTTGGCATTTCCTGTCAGCCCTCATATAAAGGATAAATTTCCGCAGCGCATCGCCCCATAGGCTAGGAGCGATTGCGTGCGTAAGCTGCAGCAGCATGCCGGCAGAGCATGCCGAACGTATCAAAAAGAAGAAAATTATATATAGAGTCGTAATATATGCGCATCGCTACTATCGCCTGGTGGCAAATGTCTTATATTTCCAGGTCAAGGCAGCGAGAACCTTTGTTGCTTTCGACAGTTTGAGGTGGGATCACACCACGACGCATGACCGAAAAAAAAATTTAACCGCCGCGCTATATTTGCAAGGTAGGAAGCGTAACAGTAAAAAGACCCACCGGAAGAGCAAACAGTCTTGGTATCAGTCTATAGCATGTCTCCAGTCCGTTCATGCAGCCTTTCGCAACGTCTCTAAATCACGATCGCATCATCCCAGCTCGTGCGCTAAACGAGCACTCGGAACCTGAAACAGGCAACCCGACACCTGATCGAGATCAGCAGCAAAAGACGCAAACGAAAAATCCCCGAGCTCAACACAGCTGCAGCATTTCCATCAATCAGCGCGCTCGCCGCGCCACCGGGTCCGGTCAGATCGTCCTCACACCACGCGCTGGGGTGCTCACCGCCTCAACCAAAAGCAAACGAGTCTGCCGCTGTGTCATAACGCACCGCAACTTTGGGGTCAGTGCCCCGTATTCCTGACCGCGTACACGGAGAAGGGACGAGCAGCAATGAGCAAAGCGCGCAATGCGCATGCTCCTTAGTAGGGCGGACAAACAATGACGCACAGGCAGGCAGCGACAACACCATCGTCAACCGCCCTAAATAAATTTATTTTATTGTCCCTTATGTAGCTGCATCGCGCTGATTGATCGAACCACGACGTATTATGTATTGGCTACTGCATTCGTGTTTAAGGCGCCCTGTAGTGAATCTTTTTCTTTCTTTTCCTTTCTAGCTCCCTTTTCTTTTTTCCATGTGACAGTGACAGTGACGGTGACGAGCAGCGGCACCGCACAGCTTCCCTTGCGATCCCGTTCCCCGCGCACGTGCAGTCTGCATTGGTGGGAACATTTGTTCTCATCAAAAACGCAGAATGCCTTGCTTCTTCCCGTTCCGTCGCCCGGGGCCCCGATTCCCCAATTCTCCACAATCGGAGCGGGGCAAATACGCTCGGCGCTTGGCGAGCCGAAAGCCAGGAAAGCACGAGAAGAAAAGAAAACGAAACGACGCCCTGCGAGTCCGACAACGAAAACGAAAACGGGCGTCGCACGCAGTTGGGCGGGGGGCGGGCAAGAAAGCCCAAAGGCGGCAGTTCTCGTGGACCTTGCTCCCCACCTCGCTGTGCGCCCTATCTCCCTCCGGGGGTGACCATGAGCACGAGCACGAGCACGAGCGTGCGAACCCCCACGCTAAGGCGCTCGCAGGCGATACTACCCAAGGCCCCCCCCTTGCGCAGTGAACCCCCATCCAAACCTACCGCGCCACACTTTCTCACCACGCCGACAAGGCACGGGGGTCTTGAAACAAGCTAGCATTTCAGCCGGTGAGCAGCGGGAGCGCCCGAGGGAGTGGATCCCGGAGCTCCCGCGTTCTCGCGCAGCATCTTGTGGACCTGGGCTCCTGCAGCAAAAAACCGCCCGGGAGGCGCTCGTTTCTGATGTTCCCTTCTTCTTCTCTGCTGTTCTTTCCGCAACGCTCAAACTCTGGACCCCGGACTTCTTGGCGCGGGGGGAGGGTGTTTGGGGAATGCCTTATCGGATCCAGCAGGTTGGAAAATTAAATCGCGGTTTGACTGAGCGCGTTCCAGAGGTTTTTATTTTTTTTACGGCCCCGAAAAGCCGTTGGAGGTTTCGGGTGAAGTGGGGGTATTGTACGCGCGTGTGTGCGTGTGTGTGTATGTGCGTCTTTTTCGATTGTTGATTCCACTTTTGGAAGTGTGGGAACCAAGTTAAGGAATTGAGTACTTTTATGATGGGGGTCCTAGGTCTAGGTCTGGGTATTGGACTTCCGCTATCTGATGAGCGAGCGAGCGAGGCCTGCTTGGTGTCCGGCGCGGCAAAAGGAACCAAACCTGGGCTCTGGTTCAATGGACTTGGTCCGTGTCAATGCGGTGCTCAGGGGTAAGGTGGAGACTGGGCGGTTTTGTATCGTCGTGTCATGGACTTGTGCTTTCAGCCTGTGGTAACTCCTCCCCCGTCCGGAGTGAGCAGAGCATATCCGTCTATCTAAGCGTCTATGGTGCTGAAGTCATCGGGGAGCGATGGGTGGTTGATGAGCAGACCTTCGGCTTCCACTTCGTCGTCTTCAGCCCAACCGTAGAGCTCGTCAGAGTCTGCACCTTCGTCCTCCGAGTCTGCGATTTCTGCGTATCTTCTTTTCGGAGGTCGAGCAGGCGATTGTAATGGCTTGGCGGCTATGTCAACGGCGGTGACATGCAGGTCGCAGAGTCCAGACTGTAATATGTTCAGCGTGTGATCCTCGTCTCAAGACTGCAGCAGTAGATTGAAAAAGAGCGAAAAAGCGGGTTCTACAATATGATATGTATCTACTCACGGTCTCGATAGTAAATGGAATAACGGTGCCCACTCCTCCCTCATCCGCAAGAGTAACTCCGTTCACTTTCACGACTCCAACGAACCGGGCGTGCCGCAATCTATCTATGTCGCCACATGTCCCCTTCTCCTGTGCCGGTAGCCAATCTCTAAACAATACCAGACGCGTGGAAAAGCCGTTTTCCCACTCAATGCCCGTCATGGCAGGCAGCAACAGCGCTCGCGAGCCTGTGCGGATCCGAGTAATCGTTTGACATGTGACGAGGATTGCGATATTGTGCAGCGCCGCCGTTTTCCCGAGCTTAGAAAGCAGATCGTTCATAACCGCAAATTTACGTCCGGCTGTCCAGCGCGTGGCATCATTCTTATTCCTTGGCCCTCTATCTCCAGGGTTGCGGGGGTATGAATTGTCAAAGAGAGTGGATAGCGAGTCTATTACTATAAGGCTCGTGTTCAGTGGCGGGAAGGATGGTTGGGGGTGTATGAACATTGCTAGCAGATGCGCGAGGGTCGGGGTTGTGTAGTGGTGGAAATGGCTCCTGACTTCATCTACAGAGAAACTCGGCGGCGAGATTAGGTCTGCGGCGGGGTTCCTAGCAGGGCTCGGAGCAGACAGGAATTCGTCCAGGCGTCGGAGGACGAGCGGAACTGTTGCGTCTTTTGATATGTTAGCTAGAATACGGCTGAATGCTATCTTCGGAAGTATGCAAATGGTTGCTTGTTCCATTGTACTCACCAACCCAAACTACATGGTCTCCCGCCTGCAGAGCATTCGCTGTTGTTTGCATACTATCCCAAGACTCAGCTCCAGGAGGGTGAGCGTATTTTGAAATAACCACCCACAGAACAAAATTGCAACAACTCACCCAAATGCTGTCTTGCCAACACCCGGGGGTCCATATACCTCCGTCACCTGACCACGTATCAAACCACCTCCGGGCCGATCCACAGATGCACTTCCAATCCCATGTGGGCAGAGAATTTGATTAAGGTGCTTGAGGCCAGTCGAGATCGCGCTTGGTCCGCGAGACTTGAGATTTTGTAGTGCTTGAGATGCGGAGATTGTAGGAAGTCTATCTATCACAGTGTCAGTTCTTCGACCTGCGGTTTGGTGAGACATGGGGAGCTGCGAACGAGAGGACGAAGAGGGAAGCTTGCTGCTTTCCTGGTTAGCCATTGGGCGGATATTGCTTGAATGTGTTAACTGAAAGACGTTCCACTTCAAGGCGATCTAGAGTGACTATGAAATAGTTGCATTGGCGGCTCATAGCGCGTACGAGATGTCGACGCGCAACGCTGTGGATGTGATGGCTTGGCGGGGACGTTGATGGTGTTGGGGTGCGTCATGGCACGGAATGTGGAGCGAACAAATCATGACTCAGGCGATGCTAATTCAACCTCCTCCGTTGACAACCCTTTTTACCACTCCTCGGGCCACCCTACCATTTGCAGCTTTGCGCTGGCTTAAAATTTAATTATTTTAAAGGCTTTGTTTCGCAAGAAGTATTCTAGCCTAGTTTTGGAGTAATTGAGCATCTTGTTTGATGCCATTGTTGTCTTTGTGCAAAGACGCGTCTTGAAAATCCCTTCGTGTGGCAAAATGCAATTTTTGATTGGGGCGTATTTAGCCGTCCTGTTTCAGCTAGCACACCTCCGTTAGGCTAGTTAGTGGCATTTTGGTGGACCACTATAAAAAGGGCATTAAATATATATTTTTGAGGAAGCTGGGCAGAAAGTCGTGATATAACGTTTTTTAGGCGGTATAATATTTTGTAGAGGATTTAATAGTTAAATAGAAGGCGATAATATTAAAGCTTTTTAATTACTATACTACTAAATATTCTATATATAGGCTTCCTAGCCACGTCACTGCTGTTCACCGCAATATTCAAGCGTCAATGAGGCGCCAGCCTGCCGCCGAGCAATGGCACGACCAGGGGCTTCAACACCAAGTCATATACGGTATCCCTTAGCACGATGGGACCCTACGAGCAGGTGGTCTGTGCGCGAACACCAGAATCAAATGTACGCGTATGGTCACGGAGCCTCGATCCTATTGATCCTATTGGCTGGCCCTTATCGATAACTGTAGGGCTCATTTCATCGTGCTAAGGGCTATGCCTCTAGATTGGCTTGAGAGGCTCGCATATACGAAAAGTGCAAGAAATCTTTACCACATAAAGGGACGGTGGGCGGCCCGAAGAGTGGGGTAGCCCGAGGACTGGTGAAACACGTTAAGGTAATAAGGTCTGCAAGTTCGTCTTGCTTATCTTCAATGATTGTGGTGTACCCCTTTTATAAGAAAATTACGCTAGGCCTGATTCATCTCGAGCATCGTTCCCTCTTGCATTGAAAGACTGTTCTATTAAATTTCTTTATGCCTACATTCCCAACCATGAGTCTACTTCCCAGTCTATCCTTCAAGCCAATTCGAGACACTCTAAAACTCTCTCCGCTGGCATTTGGTCTCACTCTCTTCTTGTTGCTCATTCCAATTATCGTCCTCGTCGCATGGGAGCTCCAACAACGGCGGTATGAAGCCATCTCACCAGCAGGGTGCCGCAAGCTAGGCCTCCGCATGCGCAGCAATCTTGCAGATCAATACTCTCCAAAGTACAGCACCAGAAGCGAGCAGGGTACAGCGAAAGACGGCTCGCCTCTCTGGAGAGTGAAGGCGTTATTCATCTATCCCATCAAGAGCTGCTGTGGCGTAGAACTAGGCCGTGGGGACATCATCCGGACAGGTATGAAGTATGACCGACAATTTTCCTTTGCACAGGAGGTTACTGGCCTACCATCATTAGAAGAGCAAGCAGATGGGTCGCACTCGGTCAATAGTGAGTGGAACTCAATAACACAGAGAACGTTTCCTCGTCTTGCTAAAGTTGAGACGGAAATATGGGTACCCGATCCGACTTCACCCACTTTCTCACCGAACGCAGAGTTCGTCAAGAGCGAGGGGTGCGTGGTAGTGAGATTTCCCTTCTCGCCGGATGTCGACTTCAGCTGGGAAGGACTAAGGGCATTTGTAACCATCTTGGCTGCGAAAATTTCTTGGAGAACCGAGCCTACCATTCAGTTCTGCATCCCATTCAATCCCACGCTGGAGCGAATCACGCAGAAGTATAGGAGCGAGAAGATGAAGATCTGGACAGACATGCCTGAAGCGCTCAATATGGGTGTGGAGATTCCAGATGATATAAAGGCGAAACTGAAATATTGTCTCGGCGTCAGTAACCCACTAACGCTCTTCCGAATCGACACGAGGAAATACCGTGAAGTATTCAAGTGTGCGCCGAAGAAGGAGGAAGTTGGGTTCCAGCCAATTATTGGAATGGCAGATTCAGTTAGCCAGCCATACAAACTTTGAACTTCCAACTGAATCATGCTAACTTACCCAAGTATCCACTGCATATCGTGAATCTCGCTAGCGTTCGTGATGTTGCATCACGCCTTCCCAAAGGCTATTATAAGGAGTTCAACGCATTGCGGTACCGCGCCAACATATACAGTCAGCACTTCGTGACTGTTCTTGATGCAGGAGAGAATGCTGACATCTTGACTTGACAGTAACTGGACCACCCGCCTTCAGTGAGGATGCTTGGGCCAAAATTCGTATCGGGAAATGCACGTGCCACATCTCCTGCCGAACCATTCGTTGCAAATTGCCGAACGTAGATCCCGCCACTGGGATCAGAGATCGCAATGAGCCAGAAACTACTATGAGGAAGTACCGTGTTATCGACGGTGGGTCAATTAAGCCGTGTCTCGGGATACAAGTCACGCCTCTTGTTAATGAACAGGGTGAGATTAAGGTAGGGGATGAAGTTGAGGTTTTGGCTCATGGTGAACATTTCTTCCTGAAGATCTGAAGAGCTAAGATGCCTCTTCAGTTCAGGGAAACTTAAAACCACAAACGACGCAATTTCAAGAATCCGTAGTCATTCATCCCCGGTTATCTCCAAATGGTATCCATATCCAAAGTGATTTAACGAGGGTTTGCTCTACATTTTACCCTCTGAGCTAGGTGTCAAAGGTTTTCCAAACGAGTGCATTGTGATACAGAAATCCAATACATATCAGCCTAGGAACGCCGCGGTTACAGGATTTTTATGGAAAAGTCCTCTTGCCAATTTGGTAAATATCTCCATAAGGATGTGAAGTAGAACAACTTAGTATCCCTAACCATTAGCATTAACTTAAAACAATGAGGCCATTACCCAATTTTCGACATGGCGCCTTGCATATACTTCCAAAACGACCGCCAAGACAAGGGAGCCGTGAACCAAAATCTCCAATATTCCAACGGAAAACAATTAATCTTCATTACTATAGTCATATTCGTTGCATGACTCCCGACGGATCGGACGTGGCGTAGTACCCAAGGGTATATTGTCGTGGTAGATGGCGGTTTCCGATCCAATATGTGGCGGCTGTTGGTGTTCGTACATTCCTGTAATCGATCCAGGCTGACGGGGGTCGTACAAACCAGTCGAAGAGTTATTAAACTGGGAAGTCGCCCTTGGCGAAGAACCATACACTTGGCTGTGCTCCCGGTGCATATGCATGCCTGAATAATGCGAATTCGGGCCCTGTTGTCGAACGCCATCGTGACCAAAAGACGTCCGCCGGGTGTTTGGAGATCTAAGTTGCGTCTGGCTTTCAAGTGGTCTGGTTCCATAAAACTTCAAATGGTCGGCCCGTTCACCTCGATCTCTTGCCCGCTCCGCAGCGCTCTTACCTCCCACCCCAGCTGTTTCCGAAATGTATAGGTCGAAGTCACTAGAGGCTTTGTCAACCTTTTCAAAGTATTCGACCTTGAGGACCGGCGGTGTTTTTTCCACGTCTGCTTGTTCGTCAAAGCGGCTTATATTGGTTTGGTGTGCATCGAAGAGTGCCAGTGCTGATGCGGTTTGGAATGCATTTCGGATTTGCCTTCCATTCCATACCCTTCTATTATCCCGGCACTCTTGGAAATGCCCCCTTTGGAATTCCATTATGGCAGTGTCATCAATTATCATTTCGGGATCATGCGCTCTTTCGGCTCGCTCCTTATCTATCTTTTTGAGACGGTCGAGGTTCATTCTCCAAATGGCCTTTGTCTGCTGCTCTGAAAGCTCTGGGTAGAGCAATGTAACATGAATGCGTGATTTGAAGGCCTCATCAATAACGCCAACTCTGTTAGTTGTAAGGAACAGAATGCCGCTGTAATATTCAAGAACGCGTAGGAAAACTGTAAATCTCATCAGTTTTAGTTAATTTCTTAAGACCAAAAATACTGACCGGATACAAGAGCATTGCGCTGCAAATCAGTCTTATTCCTCTGAGCAAGGAAAATATCTGCTTCATCAAGCAAAAGCACGCAATCCCACAGCTGAGCTAGGTGAAAGGTATCTCGGAGGGTTTTCTCGACATGCTCTGGAGTTAAACCGAGATCTCCGCAAGTGATGGGAAAGAGTGGTTTCCCCGTAGCCTCAGCTACACATTCCGCAGTCGATGTTTTTCCAACACCTGCTTTGGGATCAGAAAATGCTTCAAAAACATTTCAAGGCACTCATACCTGGAACTCCGTGCAAAAGTATAATTAAACCACGGCTTTTGCCATAGACCACATCAAAATCCATGGTGTCATTTCCCCCCCAGGTAATCAAAGCCTTTTTCTTCATGAAATGAGTCATAACTAAGGATTTGACCATCTTCTTGTATCCTGGGAGAAGCTTCAAATTTCCAAATCCGTCACCGTCAGTTCTGCACTTTCTGAGGCCTTGAAGGCTGAGAAGTGCAAATTTGCGTTCTCGAAATACGTAGGCAAGTACTCGTGTTGGCAGTAGTATCAAATCCTCGTCTCGCAAGACTCCATCATCTACGCTATTCTCGTTAAAGTAACGACTCTCCCAAGCTCTTAAGAAAGGATCTGATTCAACCAATTCTGTGTAGCGTAATTTGTCAATCGAAATGTCGGAGTGGATAATGTCGGTCCAGGAATCCGTAGATGTCACCTGATCTCGATCTGTCCAGAGTCTGGTTGGATAGCTCTCAACAACTTCGCTAGAGAATACATTCATCTCGTCTGGAAAGCCAATAGGGGCAAGCCAACCAGGATCAATTTGAACTCCTTCCTCGAAGCCAACAATCACTTGACCTTCAATCCCCTCAGGGTGGTTTGGCGCGCCAGGCACCAAGAGAGGACGGCCGCAGGGGTGATGAGTCAATGAAGTCCCATCATACGTAAGATGTTTCGCATCAACATATTCTTGAAATAACTCTCCCTCTTTCCTTAGTCTTTCTCGAATGGTAGGACCCATCTTCGCGTATTTCCATGGGTATACTTCAAGGGATGTGATGTCAATTGCACCCTCAAACGGCTTAATGACAAAATTGCAACATGTCGGGCCATATTGTCGGCCGTTGTAGTCGAGGTAGTAACAGGTTAAAATAAAATCATGGGGCCGTGCCTCTAGAAGCGGTTTAGTCTCTTCATCGGCTGTGAGTGCTGGACGTCCTCCACCAACAAATAGAACACGCCAAGCAGTCTGGTACCTGTTAGGCCTTCTAGCTTTCTCGGGTGATGTTTGGTGGTTGATCTCCATCGCAGCTATCTTCGGTGCTGGAGCATAAACTTCATCGCCAGGTTTGAAGAGATACCACAGATCCTCAAACTCGATCTTCTTTAACGAAGCTTTATTGAAGTGTTTCAATGTCGGAGAAAGATACCTGTTCATAAATCTTACCAAGCATTTGAGGTCGGAAAGAGCTTCATAGCTCTCCAGTATGTCTTCAAAGTCATTGGGTTGTTTCTCTTCATGTATGCCCGCATGTGTCTTAATGTCAGAGTTCATACTCTCTGGAACGCTATGGTTGGCGCCCTCAACATTATCTCCTAATTCCCTGTGGACATCTGCCACGTTTACATTTTTTTCTGCGTGTGTACCGACTTGGTAATCCATTTGTGTAGAACTATGAGAGTCCACCCGGGCACTTCTGCCACGGAGCTGAGATATGTCGGCATGAGCCCATTTATTTTCCAGCTTCTTGAGGTACTCCCTAATTTCTGACTCAAAATGAACGAGAAGTTTGTAAGGTTTCAGCACAACTCGAGGTCTCATTGACCAATCTTTAGCTGCTATGTGAGAAAGGACTGCTAGAAGAGGGTGAGAGTTGATCCTGATACGTCCAGGCATTTCTTGAAGTGAGCCTGGGGTATAATCCGCCTGGGAGACTTGTGGGGTAGAATCGCTCTCGTAAATGCCGCCTCTCGCAACGTACTTTCTGATCTGCTCATCGATCTTGTACTGGTGGAAATATCTCGCATTTCCAACAAGAACTTCTATTGCGTAGACCTTTTTGTCGTCTGCATATTTGTGTTTAAAGTCAAACCATTTGACAAAGTGAAGTTCGGGTATCGCAGGCAGGTGGAGCTCTTTTGGTTTGGACTTGCTTGACTTGACTGTTTCATCGGTTTCCTCCATCTTTCGGATTTTTGATTCAATAAGGCTAACTCGCTCTTCCATCACATGAATATATTGGGAATATTGTTGTACTTTGGCTCGTGCCTTCTCAACATGCTCTTCCGTCGGGTGAAACTCGGAATCTTGATCGGTGAACTCGTCGTCGAGTAGACTGGACAGCTGAGAGGGTCGTCTTCCAAAAGCCTCTTCTGGCCGCACTTCGTCGTAGTGAGGTCGTATATGGCTTTGACGTTGCCTCATACAGTCTTGACCTTGTTCAACTGAGCCTAAGTCATGCTCATGATGCATATTATCCTCAATAGTGTAGAGATGGCTGGGGGGGTTCTGATTAGCCATCCGTGCCACATCATCAGCTTCATTAGCACAGGTTTCAGGGCCGACATAGTTCTCCTTTCCCTCGACTGGACTTGGCAACCCAGAACTCAATGGCGTTTCTTCAGCACACCCTGATTCATGGCGGCTTCCGTTGGAGGACGAATTGGCATCAGACATGATTCAACGGAAAGGCGTTGTACAGTTAAGAAGCTATATCGGGTTACTTAAAGTTCAGCATTTTTATTTTGTGAAGAGGGCACTTACTCAAAATTAGATGTATTTGAGAGCGAGACACAGTCTAGGTTACCTTGTCTCGAGGTTTCTATGCCGCTTTACTTGCTCTATGAAAAGTAAGTTTGGTTCTCTCGACATCTTCATGAGCCTCTGGCAGGTCCAAAGTTTACCTGGAAGTATCCAGAAGGGCTTCAGGATATCGTCGTAAATATCAATGGATCAGGGATGCTGGACTGAGCAAGACTTAAGTGACCATTGCAAATTCAAGTGATGCTGATGTGATGCTCCAGCTCAGTTTTTATGGTTCAAAAAGACCATAAATAGCGAGTTGTTATTCAAACAGAAATGGAGTGAGGTCCGTCAGGCTTATATGCTTCTGCTGAAGATGGAATCAAGACGGGCTATTGCTCGCATGCCACCTACTGCTATCCAGCTCTAGTGCCGCAACAACGGACATCGGGATCTAGGGTATCCTTTGGGAAATTGCAGCCTTCACAAAAAATAAGAACCACACGACCATTCGATTGGGTTTTTCTCTCTATCTCTCACATGTAATTGGTAGCCTCGCTGTTATCTTCCTGAAGTTGTGATTATCATGAAGAACGAGACGAGCAAAATAATGACACGGGCCAATCATATATCAGAGTCCTACAAGGCATTCCCAGCCGGCTGTGGAGTCTGCTTCGGTCATCTTTTAATTCAAAAGTGGCTTACTGTGCCTTCTTGCTTACCCTGGAATAAAGGATAGACAGGTTTGCAAGTGCAGCTGCCGGGGATACTCCCAATTGGATGAGAAGCGGGGAAAATGGCTATATTCAAGAGGGCAACGAGACTTTAGATGCCTCGTACGGCTGAAGCAATCGAGCTGGGTCTATTATGCATAGCATTACGAAAGAGAAGTAAGAGAAGGTCCTCTAATGCTGACATCTAGTGCGGGGTAAAATGGAGGACTATGCGAATCTGTTTCTTGATGCACGTAGCTTGAAGGTTTGTGGAGGCTTCGCTCTGGATGAAGAGGTATATCCAAGTGAGGCTTTCGATGCTCCAGCCGAGTCGCTCCAGATTGGGCAGAAGACTTAGCGTAGGATTACATCCTGGAGACGCCTCCAAGGACTCCAGAGTTGGAACGGAGGGCTGGTAGAATGGTCGCGTGGGGGTATAGAGGACTCGAAATTCTTTAGAGGCTATTATGCTCCATGCTACACAGAATCCTTCTCGCGAAACAACGATGCGAGGGGTAGATGATTCAAACGCAGCTCTTTCGACCCGTACTCGAAATGACCCACTTCTTCATCAACCATTTTGGCACTGATTTATAGTAGCAGTTCTTGTTCCGAGATATGTAAATTCTGATGGTCTCTAAAAGTTCGTATTTGACTGGCCGGTGTACTCCAATGATCCTTGTCAGCTCAAAATGAGGCGTTTTTACCCGCCTTCTGGGCCACTCTTCGAGAGATGTAACGCTTTAGCCTTGTCACACGTTCGCGTAGCCTTTTGCGAGTTCCCTGCTGCCTTCTATTTGCCTTCTAGATTTAAGGCTATGCTTTATCTCTTATCAATAGGTCGAACCTATTCATCATATTTGCCTTACACCCCGCGAAGTTTTCCCATTTTTTCACCCCACGCCATATGCAGGGAATGCCCCTAGCCTTCCGGGCCTCACTTTGCGGACCTCACTTTCCATATATGGCTGCATAAATCTAACGAATGGGACAGCTCACATAGCCACACTCAATTGTCTGCGTGCTGACCGGACTTCAACCGGTCAATTTCCCTTCTGCTTCCTAGAGGTAGAAGCTGGCTTTTGATGTCTGCCGTCCACATACATAACTTCTGTCTCTAGGACAAGTTGAATTTAAGTGTATCCCAAAGCACTCATATGCGCTGATGGCACCTGATCACAATCCAATCATCAATTGACTCTGCTGCAACTCTTAAAGATGTTCTCTGTCGATAATAGAAGGCAGGCTTGGGACTGGGTACAGCAGGAAGGTCCGGCCATTCATCCAGCTTTTGCAACTCGTGAAGGGCCGGACATACAAGAATCCGACTCGGGGAATTGGGAACCATCCAAGTAGGTCTTCATAGGCGAAAACTTTGAGGTTACACTGGTAGCAATACTTACGGCCATAGGGATCTTAAAACTGCAATAGGAAGATACTACAAGGATATGGGGTCGAAAGCACGATTCAAATATTCTTCTTTAACGAATACGACGTGGGATGATGTACTCAAAATGGCGAATGGCGCTGAGCAGAAGTACATTGCTGACGGAGGGGAATTGCGGAAGTTCCTGAGGAAAAATGGAGAATGGGCGTCGGCAATTGTTGTCTGGTTGGATTTGGCGCCTCAAGGAACATATGCGAAACTGATCCAGGGAGTATTAACGCGGCTGTTCACGGTATCCCCCCTTAACCTTGGTGTTGCAGTGATATTCGAGAACTAATGACACATTTATAGGCCGCGTCGAAGCTGGCGGATAGCCGAATCAGGATTATGGAGGCTTTTCAAGAATTGACTGGTATGATTCAGGGAGCTTACGAGAAGCGGACGCTACATCCTTCCAATAACGACCTAAAGAACCTAGCTATCAGCCTTTACGAAACCATTCTGAAAGCTATGGATGAAATGATATCGTGGTTTACTGATAACCCTTACAGTAAGTAGACCTCCGGATACCATTCCAAATACTTACACCGTCAGAGAAAATTACCACATACATTGTCAAGGGACCGATTGCAGGAAAGAAACTCGACGATTTACTGGAAAGGGCCCGTAGACAATTGAGAGCGTTTCAGGAGAAATATACAACCTTAGGGGGATTGATTCAAAGGAATATGGAGGCCTCGATTGGACGCGTGGAAACCTCGGTTGGTTGCATGCCTATCCAGATTCCACTCCTTCGCCAGGATTTTCAAGAGACCAGGAGAGAAGTTGATGATCATCGAAAAGAATTCGGGCAGTTCATAAATCGTGATAAGGACTGGAAAGATGAGTGGAAGAAATCGCAAGCTGCTGGAAGAGAAAGCAGAGAATATTTGATTCAGCTGTGCCTTGATGTCCTCCACCATGCCCAATGTTAGTATTTCCCCTGAGTGCCCTATTCGCATATTTTATAAGGAGACACAAATGCTGATAACTTCCAGGGAGTTCTACGACAAGAAGCCCATCGCCACCCATAGACTTTTCGAAGGCTTACATTAACCAGGATCAGCTCTTGCAGAGCCTTGCGGTAGACATGATCGTTCCAGCTCAGGACATCGAGAATATGCTCAGGAAAGATGAAGCAATCAAGGAATCACTTCATGGAGAGGGAGCTTGGCTACTTCATTCGAGACGGTTTCAGGAATGGATTGCGTCGAAAAGCTCGGAGGCGCTCCTAGTCGACGGCAACGTAGACGATTTTGAGTTGGAACGAATCACCCCAATGTCAACGCTTTGCGCAGCTTTGATCCTGAGCCTTCGAGAGTTGAGAAATAAGGCACCTTGCCGACTAAGCTTCTTCTGTGGTCTTCATACTGCCTCCGACGACGATCTCTCTGGCCCTCGCGGTTTGATGAGAAGTCTTATCGCACAACTTCTTCGAAACTACAGGTTTCACTTCGATTTCGTCAATTCACATGACTATAGAGTTCTTCTCGAGAACCATGAGCTGGGCCATCTCTGCGAAACCTTTAGGAACCTTATCTACCAGCTGCCCGCCCATACAGTCATCTTCTGCATTGTTGACGGAATTTCGTTGTACGAGAGGGCGAGTTTGGAGGATGAGCTGGAAATAGTTGCTTCAATGCTCTGCGAGCTTAGCCTGGACTCTCACTTGGGATGTTTCTTTAAACTCCTCCTCACAAGTCCAAATCAAAGCCGGCATGTCAAGAAGTTTTTCCCTCGTGAAACAAATATCTCTCTACCTCCCTCTGGAGATTGCGATGTACGCGATATATCGCCTGAAGCCTTAGTTGGAAGCGTTGGTTCTGGATCACCATACGGATCATCGAGCGATGCATCGTCGGATATTGAGGCGGAACTTTTGGAGGATGAAGATCTTGATTTTGAAGACAACGAAGATGGATAGTTCGTGGGAGATTGTATTGAGTTGGGCATGCAGTGAATGCATTCAGTGTTCGCGGGGTTCTACGTTTCTTAAGGTACTGACTTAATTTGTGGCCTCAAGGTTTGGTTTTTAGCATTTTGAGGCGCTGGCAGCCAAGGATACCTAGATACCAAGCTGGTAGGCAAAGACTTTGAATTAGCTAATATTGCCTTGAGATGCAATAATGTGATATTTTATTTCTGAATGAGGATAATGAGGTTTGGAAACCCTTAGAAAAGCCATCTCGCTATACTGACATCTCACGCATCAACATCGCAACACACGCTTGCAGAGGGTCCAAGGACGGTTGATGAAGGGTGAATTTGGCCGTTTTGGCTTCAATGTTTAACTTTTGATCTGTTTGGTCCATAAAAGGGCCGTAATTGTATTGTATTGCAGGTCTGCTGCAGTATTTACTGACAAAGGCCAGGAGCCTGGCTTGGAATTCTCTTGCGAATAGGATATCTCAACGGCCCCCGAACATTCTTGAGATTGAGCCGGCTGAAAGATTCAGTGTGACTTTCAGTTTCACCTTATATTCTCGCCCTAGCTCTTCTCGAGCCCCATCCGCCTGGTTCGACCACTCGTGGTGCAAAGTCGCTTGCCGAGACAGACCTGGTCGCGATATGCTATGCCGGGCCAGTCGGCCTTGGGCTGTGTCGGATTTGATGGCTTCTTTTGTGACCGCAAAATCATTTTGCATATGCGGAGGCAGATTCTCCGAGATAGTGACACCGTTTACGGACTGTGCGATGAAGGATTGGAAGCGGTAAGGGTGTAGCACGACGCAGTGGATCGAGGCGATTCCACCATATTGGGTTTTGGAGAATTGGATCATTTTCGAGAGGGCACGGTAAGACCTCAGACTCCATACGGCTATGTTGCCTTCAGTGATCATCAGGAAATCGTCGTTGACTCCAAGTGCAACGATTCGAGGTCTGTCGGTCCAATTTCCGTCTCTCATGCGGGCTCGAAGTGCAGCTTCGAGTCCGAACGGAAGGTTCATCCAGAGCCAGGATTTCCCATCTGATGCGAACCAGGATTCGTTGTATGGGCCTATGCAAATGCTTATATTCTTGAGATCGCGAAGATAGCGGCCCTGACGGTCTTGTTCGTGAAGGAAGGCATTAAGAGGATTAGGGAGACCATCACTTTCTACACCGAATCAGAAAAATAGTCTTAATATGATGGGAAATTGAAAACGCATACTAATATGATGAGTTCCGTTTCTTTCTCTGTAACTTATCGTGAAACTACCACTGGCTCCAATGGTCATGTGATGAACTCCGGCAGCCTGTTTTTCAGTGAAGAGAGTGTTGAGTTGCTTCGGAAGAGAAGAACTGCTATAAAATGAGATGCAGGAGAGCTTGATAGATGGAGAGATAGCCACTTACTGGCATCGTTTAGAGGGGCATTCGAAATAGTATTCACCTCTTTGACCGAATGTAAAGATAGAATCACACATAATTGCTCCTTCTAGACATATATGCTAGCTACGCACAAGAAGTGAGCAATATCTTGCCTAGATGCCAGGCTAAGAGTGGTTTTATGACGGATAAGGGTAGAACCTGCAGGTAGATACTGCTTGTTACATCATTTGGTGGTGATACGTAATTACATAAGCGTAATAGCTTTTCATCTATGAGGATATGATAATTGTTTGGACTGTAGGGATAAATGAGAATGAATATGATATCTAAAGGGATGAGGATATGAGCGGGGAAGTCGGACACCAACGAGTCGAAAGAAGGAAGCGGCCGTGCCAAGACCGTTGGATCTTCAACCAGGGTCAGAACAAGGAAAACGACCATGACAAGATCATCATCGCCAGCTGCCATGCCTACCTCGGCCTTCCTCTGTTGCGAATTCAATGCAGTTTCTTGTGCATTTCCGGAGGGGCGTTGGAGAACATCTATGGCCCAGAAAAACGCCTGCTAGCTTGCCGTTTCTTTGCGTGCTCTTTGACATGCATTTCCACATGATCTCATAGTCGTCTTGTCGTTAAACAACTCTCTTTCACCGCAGACATGGAACAATATTTCTTTTTGTTTGGGCGAGATGACAGCTATATATCTAAGTCGCCGGATGGCTTAACGTAGTATGTATATTCCGCCCTCCAGCCCTTGTACTAATAATATAATGCTAGTCGGAATCCGCCTCGTGCTTTACTCCACCTACTTGCCTCAGGAATTATATCGAATGTTGAATGTGTTTCCATTGGTCCGGATGAAGACTCATGGGTCCTATCGTGCATGAAGGAGAAAGAAAGTACCAAAATTTGTATGTTGCGAAGCTATGTCCAATTCATTTCCGTGAACTCTTTGAGTGATACCATGCGCCTCTCAATTTTGTAAAGCAGTTTTTATGTTCCGCTCCACACAGACTAAACTCGCGCAGACTTTGGGGGCGGATGCCCTTCGGCCTTGAAATCATATCTCTTTGATGAAGAATCACAGACAGTTCGGCGTGACGGCAATGTTCGAGTAGTATTCGGTCCTAAATCAGGCTTTTTTGCTTGGGACCGTAACAGCATGCGCTGGTCTAACATTCCCGAATCTTTGGAAGAAACATTACAAGCATGGCTTAGTCCTGCAGGCTGGAAAGTAGGTCCGCCACGCATGGTGGCTCTCGGAGCTGATGGTGCCTGGTTTATACTGTCTGAGTACGGTGCTGCAGCTTGGGAAATTCCGGATGGATTCGAGAGTTTAGCGGAAACTTGGGACGAGTGGGAAGATGAAGAGTTTGAATGGAGTGAACTTGCGGTAATTCTAAATGCTCTCGTGACTCGATTTCTTCTTGCATCTTGAAATAGTTTTAACCTTTCATAATTGGCATGATTTCAATGCTAATTGAATAGAAGTTCGTCGCGTTCGACCCAACCAAATCTGACCAATTCGTTGCTATCCGGTCCGATAAGACCTGGCAAGGCGCCATCGATGATTTGAATAGTGAAGCACTGGAAGCATTTGCTTCCTCATTCTTCGAGAAGCGACCACCGCCCGGGGAGCCTTCTGCACAAAAGCGTCCGTCCCATTCTAACCCCGGCCAATCCTGGAATCCTGCCAATACACCCACCCCTGCAGCTCAAGCACACTATGAAACCTGGTCCACTCATTGCGCTACCCTCTTTGCAGCTGCAGTTGCAGCTCGAGCGACCCCGAAATCTCCGTCTCGGCGTGGACCTAGAAGCGCAGTGTCCCCAACAAATATAAGTTCACCATCCAATCCACCCCATCCATCTCTCATTACTTCATTCCCGCATCTTCCTCCGGCTCTCGTCGCATGCAGACTACCCTCTTGTATTCCAACCAAATCTGTTGCCTCCGGATTACGTGCATGCAAGCATGACGTCGAGGCCCTATTTCGGGGATCAGGGTTGTATAGCTATGGGTGGTTACGGCAAGAAAGGCTTCGATAGCATCCCGATCGTTTTAGGAGGCTTTGCGCGGAGAGGTTTAGGGAGGAAGGGAAAAGAAAAGCCGAAGAGATGTGGAAAATTTGCGAAGAGCTGATGGTGATTGAAAAGAAAAGTGCCGAGAGCGGGCGTCTGAGCAATGAAATAATCTAAGGCAGACTTGAGAGGTTTAAAGACTCGCGAAAGGCTAAGTCTAAGGTTTGTGGGTTTTAAATTATTCATAGAATAAAGCTAACAACGTGGTAGCTGAACTGACTGATTGGTGAAGACATTTGAGCGCTGGCATGAGCTTCTTGGGCGGCATGATGCATTAAACTGCAAGCTCAGGAAATAACGCATTGTGACAGAGGATACCTCTGCTTTCAAACACCAATTGAGGCTTTGAAGGTATCTTACGGAAGCCTTCTACATATTTAGTGCTGGCTACAACCTGTGATCTATCTTCTAGGACATCGCGATCCCATCAGCCCATATTGCTATGTGCGGTCCAGATTCGGAAAACTTCAGTGTAGTTCGCTTAGTGCACGATGTCATTTGACGTCGAGATTCTAAGATTTTCCTTTTCTATTCTCCCTACGAACAATGCCGTGTATCTCTAGGTTCTTTTTGGGGCTCGACTGCGGCTTTGTGGTAACAGGGTTCTCGGGAGTATTAACTTCCATTCCTGAGCAGTTCTGTGGTTTCGGGGAAGACGGCGCGGTTGGTGCGCAATGCAGCCGGCGATTGGGTAGCGAGTTTCTGGTTGCATTCATCCCAGTTTTTGCGTCTGATGCAGAGTCCTCCTGGCGCGCAAAGCGCATACCCGTAGATCTGTTCGCAGGGCTCGCGGGGAGCCCGTAGTGAGGGAGACTGAGGGACATTGGTGGTTAAGGTTAACTGGCGGATTGACAGTGGAAATTCCCTCTGCTTTGTGGGGATTTCTAGGTCGAGAAATTACAGTTAGACGCACCAACAAGGGATTTTTTAGCAGGTTCGCCAATTGCACGATCCGCAGAACCATGCGGGTCTTAAGACAGCACAACAGATACTCTCTTCGAAACTCCAATCGAGTCCACACGTAATGGATCATTCCGAATCCTGCATAAAATTGCCGAATAGGAATGGTCGCACTTGCTTCCGAGCAGGATTCAAGGCTTTGGCCAGGGAACGGTCTGAGCTCAAGCTCAGTTGTGATTTATATCTCCTTACAGGACGCAGCCGTGCCTTTTCCTGAGAAATCGTCCTTGTGCTGGATACTCAATACGAAAGCCAGCGTTAGATTGTAACTATGTTTCAACAACAGCGCTATCGCAGGGGATTTGTGACATTACCAGCCGGGGCCTCGAAGCTCCCTCAGCTGATACGGCCGAATGTCGCTACGATGTCAGTCCATCGGTATTTTAGTGAGCTTTCTCTATGACTATCTACTAACGTAATATTAAATAGGTACGAATGCAATGTAGCCACATCTCCTTTACTCCGCCTGCCGACAGAATTACGACTCTACATATACGAGCACATCCTTGGAGGCGAAACCCTCCACATCCGATTTAAGGCGTTCAATAGTGTGGAAGACCTCCGACAGACCTACAACTCCTTTGGTTCAATGTTATCTGTCTCTTCGCTGATGGGCAGGAGGACTAAGCTTACGCACTATATTTGCAATGCTGAATTCTCGGAGAGCGAAATATACGAAAGATTTCTTGCGCAGGATTGGCAAGATCACAAGAGTGCTCATTGTATGATGGGATTTCGACACGAGGGGTGTATGACTCTCAACAAACATATAGAATTGGGTTTACTGCGTGTATGCCGACAGATCTACCAGGAAGCAAAGCTGATCCCATACACCTCAAACGCATTTTCATTCGGAGTAAATTGGGCATTTCAGGAATTTGTTCCCTCTTTGGGTCTAGCACAGCGGCATGCCATCACTACTATACATTTACGTATTGTTATTAACGGCATAAATGCTCGCGACGCGCAGGCAATCCACAACTGGGACCTTGGAGGAATACCGGTCCACCACACACTACCTCTGACTAGCCTACGGGCTCTCCATGTGCACATATATCAGAGGAATTGGTTTCATCCGCACTACCAAGATAAATCTTGGAAAGATATGCGTGTGCTGGAAAACCGATTAGCTGGGCTTTTCGCGTTCCGGCGGTTGTCTTTGGAACTTGTTACTGTTGTTGTCACAGATGAAGGGAGTGACTTTCTCACTCAGCGTGAGGCTGCAGATTGGCGAGCTGAGCAATGGAGTTCTGAGGAGAGAAAGGAGTGGGCGGAAAGCATTAGAAAGAGACTGTTGGAACAAAAGGGAGAGCCTGCTGTAACCATTGCCAACTGAAACACCGAGATAAGCGAGCAAAAGCCTCCGGCTCAGTTACCTTGCTGATCGCAGGAAATGGCAAGACATTTGCAAGGAGATGTGCCACAACACACTACCTTCTAGTGAAATTGCCTTAAGGCTATAAGTATCATGGCTTTTGAGCGTAAACAACCTTTGTAAGCAGAACTACGATATGACAGTAAACAAAAGTCACGAACTGATCGCGGGGTAGAGAGAATGACACATCCATCGAACACTGAAATTTCAAATTGAATGCAAAACGAATGCCGAAGAGGCTGTAGGAAAGGTGTCGCGGTAGCAAGATCGTGCAGGTATTTTAGATGCTGAATAACCGCACTAATTATTGCTAGCGTCAGCATTCTAGACTTCATTTAGCGTAGGTCTTCCGTTCCGTCAGAAAGAGCTTCTAAACGAACCCAAAACACCTTCCCCTCCATGATGTAGATACACATCGTCCTTTGCTCCTTTTTCGGTCGTTTTCGTGCAATTTAAACCCGTAACTCTGTGTACTTACCAGTGCGACTTTGTAGGAACCCAAATGTCTGGGCCTACTCAAGCTTTCCCCCCAGCAGCAGTCTCCGAGAGCACCCTAGCTGAAAGTCGAAACTTGGGTCCAACGAGCGGAACTATTCAAGGAACAATACAGGGAGGCGGTAGGAGACGTAGGCCTGCAACTAAGAAGCGAAGAATGCAAAATAGAACTGCCCAGCGGAAATATAGCATGTTCCCCAGCACCCCTTCACTTCTGAGACTAGAAATGCCAGTCCTAACGCACAGATAGGAGAAAAGCAGGTCAATCGTCTTCGCGAGTTAGAGCTCCTTATCACCCAAGCTGCAAACTCAGCCGGGCAGGCTTCTGGAGATCAGTTGGCGTCACAATTTTATTCTGAAATCAGTACTGCGGGTAATTATGATCTTCGGAAGCTTTCGGAAGGGTATCAGACATCTAGAGACGATATCAGCTTGCAAAACTCCACAAATGATTGGATTGGATCGTCCCTATCCCTCGGTAGTCTTGAGTCTGGACTCGACACCTTTGCCTCCCCCGAAGACATTGTTCCTCAGATTTCGTTCAACGATATTCCCGAAATATCCTTCGAACTTCCTGGTGTTAATATCACGTTCCCCCAAACCGAATTATTACCTGAAATAAATCTTGAACCTTTTCAAAGAGATGATATCCTCCAGACTCCGAGTTTGATTTTCAGCAGCACTTCTGAGTCTGGCATCAACTCCATAGAATTAAATTCAATGTCATCGGATGTAACATCAGAAATATCAGAGATACCACATCCCCCCACAGGAAAAGACACTTACAATCCCACACAGGGTGCTGCTTATCATGATGAACCTTCTCCCGATTCTATTTCAAGCATACAGCTTGTTAGAAGAATAAGAACACGTGGAGATCCTAATTTAGTGAAAAAACACTCTGGAGGCTAGCTAATGACATCATCCGTTGGCTTCGTCTCGATGATACGGAAGAGCATAAGCAACTTATCCGAACAGCTATAGAGCGCCGTCGCAGTGTGCGAGATATAATCCTAGCTGGACTGCAGGTTCCTGAAATCCGTGATACGGAAGAAATAGAAGTCTCTTCAAGTGCATCTCCGCGGCTACCAGATATTCAGAGGAATAACCTTTGTCTCGTGCGCACTTCAACTCTCCAAGCGTATCTATCTAATGCTCGCGCTATTGGAATGTTAATAGATGAACTCTATAGGGATGTTTGCCCCTCACCATTCTATCGACCGCAAACCAACGTCAAACAAGACATGGGCGTGGTTTTGAAGAGCTTCTCGGACAAAATAGCTCCTCATCTTCGTCCTACGTCTGCGCAAGTCCTCCATCCTCATCACCCATGGCTTGACCTGATTCCATTTCCGACACTCTGTGAACGAGCCATCACTTTGGCCTCCATGAATCCGCCACTTCTTGATGCTAAGGAACTTAAACTGGATGTCATCATGAACGACGGGTTGACTTGCTGGCATGTAAGTGAGAAAAGCAGTGCACAGCCGTGGGATATGCGAAGCTGGGAAGCTGCTCCGTGGTTTTTAAGGAAGTATTGGATGTTAATTGGTGGCGAGGAGTCAGAAGTGTGGGCTCAGACGAAATGGTGGAGGGGAATGAGAGGAGAGACACAAGTGGATTTACGGTAGGATTCATCTTGAAGATTTATGGATTTTATGACTAGTGAGACGATACAGAGGTCGACTTTTGCTACATGAATAAATCAGGCTATAAGCTACGCACCGGGTTTTCGAAACAGCGATATTTTAGTCCGATGTCAATGGTGGCGTATCCCTGAATGTTTCTGCAGTAAAACCCTCCGGATATCTCGTTCCATACACCTCCGTCGCTTCAATGATCTCCCGCAATGCTTTCGTCTCCGCATCGGTTAAGTGTAAATTAACTGCGCCAATATTTTCTTCGAGATATTTCGTCTTGGTCGTACCTCTGCAAGTGATTTAGCTACATTCTTTAGTCCACAGAATCTACAGATCAACTCACGGAATTGGAAATATGTCATCTCCTTGTGCCATCAACCAGGCAAGCGCCAACTGTCCAGGCTTGCAACCCTTCTTCTCCGCAAACGCTGCGAACTCCTCAACCATCTTCAAATTCTTCGGGAAGTTCTCAGGACTGAACTTTGGCAGGAATCTCCGCATATCACTGGCATCAAAATCGCCCAGAGACTTGTAGGCTCCCGTAAGCATCCCTCTTCCTAGAGGACTGTACGCGATCACCGCAACGCCCAGCTCACGGCACGTCTTGAGTAGTTTGATCTGCTCAGATTCAATATCGAGCGCGAATGGCGAGTACTCAATTTCAACAGCCGAAATCGGATGCACAGCATGAGCTCGTCGCAGAGTTGCTGCTGAGATCTCGCTCAAGCCTAAGTAATCAATTTTTCCTTCTTTCTTTAGCTCCACCATGGCTTGGACGGTTTTTTCAATGGGTGTCTTTCCATCTACGCGGTGAGCAAGATACAGGTCGATCTTCGAGATGCCAAGACGCTTCAGGGACTTCGCACAAGCCGCCTTAACGAATTCCGGATCGCTACGTAAGATAGGATACGCGCCTGCTCCTTGATCCTCGTAACCGAATTTTGTGGCAAGGAAGATGCGGGAGCGGAGATTGGTGCGAGCGAACCATTTACCCAGGAGGTCCTCACTGTCATTATCTAGAATGCAGTCAGTGGTGTAAGTTTGTGATAGAATATGAACTTAAAACCATAGCCCGTAGCTTACAAACGTCTGAAGTTATCCAAAAGGTTTCTCCGAGCTCCGCAGCGCGATCAAGCACTTTAAAACGCTCCTCATCTGGGGCAAGGTTGGCAGTGTAGTACGCACTCAAGCCCATACAGCCGAAACCCATGGCGGGGATGAGAGGACCATTCTTCCCGAGCGGGTGGGTTGGGAGAGAGAACATTTTTTATTTTTGGAAAAATGGAGGCTCTAGAATGAGATATTCGAGCTTCTTATAACGCCTTACCGGTTGATATCAAGTTTTATTGCTTGCGGATAGAGACCATATATATAATTCCGAGTAATCAAATGGTCTCACCTCAACAAGTATACGTGTTTGGGGGGTTCTACGAAATTAGCATGGCATCATGTAATACAATCTATGCAATAACTCACTAATTCCGTCTCCTAGAATCACTCAGCTAATTCAGGGTTCGCTCTAACCAATTGACTCAATGGCTGAGATGAGCCACATTTCTCGACACTTGATTGGCTGCGGGAAGTCAAGTTCGGCGATGAGCACATCTACCTTTGACTAACCACCTCATTCCAACGACCGGCATTCCGGGCTGCCAGAGTTCGGTTATATAAGGCTTTGACCTCAGGCCGTCCAAGCACTACTTGGCTCCGCACCGTGCCAGACATCGGGAATATGCAAGTCATGGCCGATTAAGCATTCGGCAGGGCCCCCTCACACAATTACACCCCTACAATTGTCATTACGGTGAGGATAATCTTAAACAACAGCATGGAGCTAGGCTGCATATCCAGTTGAAGAAAATGCTCACCAATAGATATCGCACCAGACGGTACGCTTAACTATCCTCGAAAGAGCCTGGCGATCATCACCGAAATTTAATCTAGGGCAAGTATATGTAAACACACCTGTAGTGTGGAAGGCAGAGCGTAGTTTGGTGATTGGAAAGCTATTCAAGAGAAGGACCTTGTTCTTTAGAGAACGGATCGCTGTATTCCAATGCCTGTACTGGGCCTTGAACTGAATAAGACCATACTCCCAGTAAAAGGTTTAGAAAAGGTTATGATCTGCTGTCTGCTTTTGCTCAGCTGAAAGAGTATCTATAGAAATTAGTAAGAGCTCTTATATTCTAGAAAATTCTACCCTTGAAAACCACTCCATTAATAGCATCATCCTGGCGATATTGAGACCATTAATTGCGTAGTGATGACTATCATGAATCCTGTATATCTGTAATATAAATCCTGTATTCCTGCCAGTATGAAATGAGTTCCTCCAGCGACTTACTTTGGCTTGGATTTCCGGTACGACTCCGAATGAGGTAGACAACTCAAAGATTTGAAGCTGAAAGTCGAGAGGTAGACTTAATAGTCTGAACACTAACGTAGAAGCCATGCATAGGATTGCGATTTACAGAAGCTGCCTGCCAAAATAACTGCAAATAAATGCCAAAAGTCGAATGCACTGTAAGAGGTTTTATTTTGGTATTATTAGCACTCGCCCATAGTCCGATCCGTTCAACTCAAATGTTTGGACTTGTACCTGGCGCGTTATGGCAGTTGGGTTATAAACAAGTCGAATGATAATCTAGTGTAATGCCTCTTATGTATCCGGCATGGAATGATCGCTGTCCGCGTATGAACGCACCAATCTTCATACAAATACGTACAAGAACGATAGCCACCCTCCGCTACCCCTTAACCTAGCTTCAGGATGTTGTCGCAGATTTTGCCCGGTCTTTCTCTTCCATCTTTCTCCGCGCTGCCAAAATCATCTCTTCCCGTCGCCGTTGTAGAAGTTTCTGCCGCTCGTCCCTGTCTTGTGACCAAGCTTTCTTGGGCGCATTTGACTCTGAAGGGGATGCGTCGGGGGTTGGAGTGTTGATTTTCGAGGCAAGATTGTAGCGTGTTATCAGATCTGTGTGTGCCGGTCTTGATGAGGGAGTGGCCGTGCTGGAAGTGGGGTTTGAGGGGCGAGGGTTTAGCGGTTGGAAAGAGGGTGGCGGCTGCATAGCATGTAGCAAGTCAGCATCATGGCTCATCGAGAAGCAGGAATCTAGTTTGATGGCATAGGAGTCCAAGCGACTTTTCACGAAGCCATCATGAACAATCAGAGGGGCTCACCACTTCTAAGGCTCTTCCGCTCAACACTCTCTCCGTTGTCGCAGTCACATTTCCTCCATTTCGCTGTAGATCCCACATGATATCCCTCCGACTCAATTGTGGGAACATTTGTGATAACTGGTCTACGTGCGCAGGATTTACTCCGAAACCCCGGGACTGCCCGGCGGGTAGTCGTGTGCTGCTACCTGAAGGCTTTGAGAACAGCCATCGGATGAGGAGAGACGTGATGACAAGGAACACGAGGATCTGGGGTATGTTTAATGTCTGCTCTGCCATGTTATGAGGGCGAAATGTGGGAGATCGTGGTGCTGGAGGTGACAGAGGTTTAGACTCTTCGATAGTGAATTTGTCCGGATACGTCAGATTGGCGTTAATGAGAGACGGAGAGCAGGTATTTGATGGTGAGAGCTCATTCAAGCTCGCCTGCAAGCTCTGTATGCAGATCTTTAGAGAGCGCTAGGGGGTTTTCTAATAAGTGGGTGATGAATTCTAAAGGGTCATATTGGTTGAATGTCAGAGCGGTCCAAAATATTTCTTGGCATTTCGCGTGGAGCTGAATATAGGTATATACCTGAAGCCACCCCACCCAAGATTCACTCAAATTTCCACTCTTGTTGCGCGCATTCGTGACGTACCCTGCCTGGTGAATTGCGCACTGGACTTCCACTCGTTTATAAACATGCTTTGAAACTTGTGAATTATATCAATAAATCACCACTCTCCTTCAATCATATCAAATACAATCAGTTGCTCCACACCATTCAACCTTCTACGCACCGGAAGGCCCAGCAACATGGCGACCGTAGATGAAATCCCAAAAGAAGCTCCTCCAGCATACATAAACAATGGCCCAGACTGGGAAGTTCCTCCGGAGGAGGGTAGGAAACCCTCGCGCTTTCGAATTGGAGCTGGCGCAACTAGAGGACCAACTTTCGCAGACCGCTTCGATAGCATACTCTCACCACACAAGCGCTATCTTGGTCGCAGTCGCCGGACCTTTCTCATAATCATAGGCGTCATATTTCTTCTCATTCTTGCTCTTATAATCGGACTGGCAGTTGGCCTTAGCCATAAATCAAAGTATGCGCCAGCTTCCCCTGAGTCGTTTTGACCAGCCTCTTACCGCGCGTAGGCATAAGAACTTACCCTTACCAACTGGTTCTAAGACATATACTGGCGATTTAACATATTACGGTCCTGGGATGGGTGCATGCGGCGTAGTCTCTGGTGATGATGATCCTATCGTAGCAGTCAGCCATTACGTTTTTGATGCTGTTCAAGTAGGCTCAAATCCAAACGCAAATCCACTATGTGGTAGGAAAATTAGGGCAGAGCGGAATGATAATGGCGCTATGAAAAGCGTGGATCTAACAGTCGTGGATAGATGTAAGTGGTTGCGAGAATCGGTCTTTAAGCATTGTTCAGGTGTGGGGAGCTGCATGTGCTAACTTGCTCTTCCAGGTACAGGCTGCCAACCAGATGATCTTGACGTTAGCCCTGGAATGTTTGCGAAGCTTGCTGACCCAACTTTGGGTAGAGTGACCGTAGCCTGGGCGTGGCTTTAAACTATAGCCAGAGCTGCTAATGTAAAATACTCATAGTTTCAGAAAAATATGACCCACAACCCATGGTCTATAACACTTGCTCCTCTAAATTATTTGAAGGGTTCTAACTCATTAGCAGCAGTTCTGCACAGCTAACCTCGACACACTTACACCGTTAGTACAGTGCAGAGAAGAATCATTTAATCGAGACGTTCGAATCATTAAGGCAAGATCATTCGGCATAGATACGCATTCGACTCCTAGAGCTTCCTACCGAACAGCTTCTAGTCCCAAAGAGACTACGTAAGAACAGCTAACAAGGAAATCCGTCTTTAGCGAAGAAGTAGTGAATACCCAAATGAAACCAGCTCCGCTTCGACCAAGAAACAAACTACTAGACACGGAGGCGCAAATTAAACCTGCAACATACTTGAACCCTAGGTCTCCACCAGACATCCCCCGCCAACAAAGTAGCAAGAACGACTTGAAGTAGCAAGAACGACTTGATAACCATGGTTTACCACTTCGTTTATCTTACCTTAACCGTATTACTTGCCACACTTGTTATATATTCGATTATGGAGTGCAAGAAACTTGACAAATATCTTAATCTTAGGACTCAACTCCCGACGTTGCAGACACCAGATCTATCTGTAACTATTTCAACGCCGAAATCTTCTACGCCTGCAACTCCTACGTATAACTCTACGAAGTTTTCGAGCAGCTATTTCTCTTCGCAGTCCCCTCATCGACTACATCACAGGGCCACATACTGGCAATTTTACCAACAAATCCTTTTGCTCGGCAACAAAACATGTCTGAGCATAAGATCTCAGCAAGACATCAAAGATCTCAACTACTTGGTACTACATAAGAGTCTCACATGTTTTTGTCGGAATTCAGAAATCTCTTATCCCTCAGACGTATTACAGTGTGACGCAGAACAACACTATTATGATTATCTTAATTCTGCTACCAATGTTTGCGAAGGTACGGCTCAATTCAACCATGGAGTTGGTGAAACCAGCTTTCAGGAACTCCAACAAATTCTCAGCCAGCTTTGTGAGAATGTGAGCGATTCTGTGCCCACTCCTTCTAGGCTAGATCCGGCCTTTGACTGTAGTACATCAGACAATGCATTTCCATCCAACGCGATAGACTATATGGTATCAGCTAGCAGTCCGAGTGCAGGCTCCACCAGCGTGCCAGACGAAACGACGCCTACAAGCGCACCAGATATCGCCAGACCCATAAATACTCCCGACCAGGCGACAACAACAAGCACTACATATGATGATCCTAGTTTAAGCAGTCATATAAATAGCGTTGAAGACCTAGTGAGCAAACTACCGACTCTTCCATCGTATCATGGGTTCTAAATTTGACACAACCCGGGTCACCTTCCACTAACGCGCTATTTGCAGAATATTCCACTCCATTGATTTCGGATATAGCTGTTCCGGATGTCGCCTTAGTCATCTTCACAACACTTATTATACCAAGTACTACAATATCTACCATTTCCATATACTACGCCGCGTCAACAGCCAATGCCACACTTTCAACACCTGCCAGTTTACTGAACCCCGGTCCTCGAACGATTTCCGCCATCACAACATTCCCAGTGACCTAGTCATATCCCTCATTAGCCGGGTCATGTGAATGGAATTTCATTAACACCACTATCCTGATCAAGCCCACTCTTGATTCCGACTATAGCTTCAGCCTGATAATTTCCCTTCATTTGCCAATCTATCTTGGGGTAGAATTAGTCTTACTTGGTCCCGGAACCCAGCAGTTGCAAATGTTGCTTCACAAACAATAGAAGTTTCGATATGCGGAATGTAAGTGTTGAACGGACGATTAGGAATGAGAACTCTGTAGTATTGCAAGAGGCTCTAGAGCCTTACTATATACACTAGATAGGTAGCAAATAAACTAATGACTACGTCGTCATTTAGTTAGTAGTTGATAATGGAAATAGGTAATGAGACATTTGATAAGACATTTAGTTATAAGTTAAGAGACAACTAAGACAAAGTACGTAAATACGATCTGGGTCGACAGACAGTAGTACGATAGTGGTAAGGAAGTCCGATTTAGGTCGATAGTAAGCCATGCGGAATATAAGCCATGCGATAACTTAAACCATTCTCTGTATTTGTAAGGATCTGTTTTAGTATTGCCGTAAGGCCTAAAGGTGTGCCTGTCTTAAATACCCTTTTAGGAATCTTTTAAGCATTGGGTTTAATAATCAGGATTTACACACCGTTACTTATGTCCTTTGTCATTTATTGTAGATAGATTATGTACAGTACAACAACACCATTTATAATCCTCCTTGCGATGTAAACCAAGCCCAAAAGTCTGAAACTGATAAATAACTCATTCCTAACTTACCCGCCGCCCCCGCATACCGGATTTAGCCTCAAAGAGTGTGACGGAAGCTTTCCGCTCAGCCATGTAAGACTGAGCCAGGGATGCACATAATCAATATCCCTTAACCCGCTGGTGTCCAGAGCTTATCGATAAAGGGTTAGACCGTGCACGAGAACACCAAAAACTACGCAGGACACAGCCACCTGATTGGCTGATCCTTATCGATAGCTTCTAGACGCAGACCAGCGGGTTAAGGGATAATCACCCAAAATTAGTGATTATAATTATACAAGGACTCTAATTCCGAGCCACCCGGCCTCCGGGTACGCGATTATATACTTAGGTATATAAGTTTTCTTTAAACTGATACTACTAGTAAAGGCAATATATTATAAATAGTAACTTTTTATGGTTATAAATAGTATTAACTTTTTTAACTTGGTCCAAGCGTAATAGTTATATGCATCCCTGATGTCATTGTAAGCAACGTCACGAGCATACATTTCAATCTTAATCCGCACATAGTATAAAAGCATGACTTTAGCTTTAATTTCAAGCTCTAAACTATAAAACGACTTTACTTTACGGCCAAATATTATCTAAATACAATCAAGCATATCTTTCAACATTTCGCAGCTTTATTCAATCATATTCGCATATATCTATTATCATAAACTATTAAATATTATGGCATCACAAACACCCAAATTCCATCTCCACACATACTTTCGCTCTTCTTGTTCAGGCCGTCTTCGCATAGCTCTAGCTCTCAAGCAAATCCCCTATACAACAACCGTGACCAACCTTCTCAAAGACGAGCAACTAAGTTCCACCTACGCAGCCATCAACCCCTCCGCGTCCGTCCCCGTCCTCACACGGCTAGACACCGACACGTCATTCTCAATCGGCCAATCGATCGCCGCATTAGAGTACCTCGAAGAAGCGTTCCCAGGCGTGCATCCGTTGCTCCCAGCGCCAGAGCGCGCACTCGAGCGCGCGCAAGTGCGCACATTGGTAAACATCGTCGCGTGCGACATCCAGCCCATCACAAACCGACGCATCATCCTTGCCGTGCAACAGCTAGGCAAGGATCCCGCGGAGTGGTGTCGGCACTTCATAGAGCGCGGGTTCGCGGCGTACGAGGCGACGCTTGAGAAGACGGCAGGTCGGTTCTCGGTCGGCGACCAAATCACCTTGGCCGATGTGTGCTTGGTCCCTGCTGTGTGGGCTGGCGAGCGGTTTAGCATTGATTTGGGGAAGTTTTCGAGGCTGAAGGGCGTGTTTGAGGAGATGAGCGGGACAGAGGCAGTGCGGAAGGCGCATTGGAGACGGCAGGAGGATACGCCGGAGGAGTTTAAGGAGTCATGAGAGCTATGCGCTGAGTCCTACAGCCTTTAGTTTTGGGGATCTAGGTGTAACATTTGAGACAGTGTTGTAGCAACAAGATTGTGTGTCCGGATCTCGTTCCTCAACCTAAGCCAAGATAAACTCCTCCTTTTTGACAGTACCATCCTCTTCATATTCCAGAGCCTCACCACCGGTAAGTCCATGAACGTAGCATTCTAACTTATGTTTCAATATAGCTCTTTTGCAGTCGAGGGAGCAGACTTACCACCGATGAACTAATGTGAGCCACCACCCTTTTCTCTTAAGTCATAGAGAAGCTGGCCTTCAAAGAACAAAAAAAACTTACCACCAACTTGATCTACATCAGGTTCTAGAGAGATGTAATTCTTACTTGTCCGAAAAAGCCTGTGTAAACGGGCCACCAAATATAGCCTAGTTCTCGTTAAATACTACCGCTCTGCTGACTGGTCATCCACTAAATTAAAAACCAATCAATACAAGTCACTGTTATTACTAGCTCACTATTATTACTAGCTCACTGTTATTACTAGCTCTATCCCTCGAAGCTATTTTCTCCGGCTGTCGATTAAAAAAGTACATGCTTGGAAGGCTAACTCGTTATTGTGCTAGGATGGCTCTAGTCACACAAGTACAAAAATCGCTCTTTCGTAAATATAATATCAAAGGAAGCTGAGAGTTCTTCAGATTAAGTTTTGCTAGTAAATTCACATGGCACCAATCTAGAGGAGGTATTCTTGACCTGGAGACAGAAGTGGAAGAAAGCATAAGGGTATTAGAGGTTTTCCATAATAGCGAAAGTTACGCCATTGATGGTTATATGTTTACTGAAGACCGGCGCTCCCTAAATGTAAGAAGTAGCCCAATATTGAGTTGGATCAATAAGACCAACCTAGGTAATTTGGAATAACAGTTCATTTCCACATTCAACGTCTAGCATTCCCGCGAATGTCCTCCCATAACGGTTCATGCTCAAAGAAGGTCCCTGAGAAGCTCTTCCTTCGCCGGTTACTGATCCCACTGACGTGCGAAAACCGGTTCCTCTAAGTATTAAGAGTTAGAGAAGGAGCTATTTGATAGACAAGGCGCTATGGATGTGGCGCTGGAGAAGACTTAAGGTAAGCGTCTGATGGGCCGGCTCGAAGTGCAGGTGTCGTGGAAGTGAGGAAGTGAATATGTCGAACGAACTCGTATGTCTCTTGACACGGCAAAATTGGGCCTTACGGTATCGATAAGAGTCCACCAATCAAACCGGCCGAATCGAGCAGCCGTTCTCAGAAATACGAAGCTTTTGATTTCATAGCTATTTGATATATAGGCTTATTCTTTAGAATTGAGTCGCTCGTTATAAGGTAACTAGCACTCATCCTTTCTGCAGAGCGGTATCTTGCAGATACGAAGGCCGCCGGTTTTGAAAACCGGCCAATTTTTTAAACGAGTATTTTGTGCATTCTAGGCCGTGATAACAAATAGCAATTGCGCCTTGAATTTAACTATCGTAAAATTCTATGGAATAACTAATCTACTTCTTCTCTATCGCATAATACTTTAATTAAGAATTTTAGGTGTTGGGTTGAAATTGCATACGAATTCCAAAAGGTAGAGGTTTTGGCGTTCCTTGCGTTTTAGCAAATGGCCGGTTTTCAAAACCGTCGGCCTTCGTACTGCACCTAAAATTGGTCCTCGGAGCCCGTTCCCGCCTCTCCCATTCCTCACTATCACATGCTTGCATTGTAGTATTTAGTAATAGCTCTAATAGAGCTTTCCGACGCCCTATACGCTGCACCTGAGCATGCCTGCGAGCATATTGGCTGCCATACGCGTGGGCGTTCCTTTTCCTCATCTGGCGGGTACAACCTTGCGTGCTTATTTATCCACTCTACAAGCTTATTTATAATCTTATCTGTAAAAAAACAGACTAAATAACTTAAAAGGATCGTAAGTATTAATGTTAGAGGGTAGGTTTGGTGAGCTACGTCCCAATTGTTAATATAGAGAGGTTCGAATTTGGGCAACGGCCGGGGCTTAGGGTAAGGGTTTTTTGCGATTTAATTTGGAGGAATATTATATTAAGTCTTCTAAACAAGGTCTGTATCAATTCTAGTACAATTAGAAGGCATGGTGGTGGTGTAATTAATGATTGAGTTCTATATTGTAACCGACCACCGGCACTGTGCCGAGGTACAAGACTGCAGCCTGGAAGGCTCCAAGACAGCGTCAGCACTACCTTCGTATATCTCGTATATCTTACTACTTGTCTCTGTTGCCTGTACCCATCGCCACCTATTTTATGTATATATTACACCTGATTTCCATAGATTTACAATCAAGTCGCTCATTCAATTCTCCCACACTGCAAAGCTTACATATATAGATATACACGTTGTTTTGATCCCGGTGTTCGGGCACAGACCATATCCTCTAAGTGCCGTTTCAAGGGATGATGGTTCTCGAAACATACATGGTGTTTGCTATAGGCGTGTAGTTTGGTTCAAGCAATCCTTTCAGGAGTAATTGCACTTAAATTACTCCATTGAAGCGTACTGAAGGACAACATAGGTAGTCGGATTTCTTTCCTTCACTTACTGCCTAACCAGCTGTGGAGATATCCGTATAAGGAACCTATCGGCATTTTGCCTAATATTATGCATTGTTTCAGCCACTTACCTGGAGCTTTTGCCATTGAAATCAATGTGGGACAAGCAGAAGTAATGACGGTGACCCTATCCAAAGACATAAGGCTTAGGTAAGATATAAACGTGATTGAATAAGGAAATTAACGAGAATGCTAGAGTCGGCGGGAGTTTTGTGCCAGGTGCAAAGGAAACGGCGAAGGTCGCAGGCAGGAAAGCTTCGTCTGACAGCCTGACCAACAAAATCGCGGCGCTTTCCGCCCGCGCTTGGACCGTCATTTCGCCCCAGCCTCATTATCGCTATCACCACCGCAACCAGCTTCCAGCTTCAACGCTCACTTCCGCTGACACTCCACCTCAACCACCTCACCATTCTCCCAGAGTAAGCACTCACCTACGATGAAGCTCACTTCGCTTCTTCTCCTGGTTGTTCTTACCATCACTGTCTCTGCCCGATCGTCATGGCTTAATGGAAATCAAGTCTCTGTGAAGGAGAATAGAGTGGAGGTGCCTGGCGAAAACCCGCTTTTCTTTTGCTCAAATCCACCCACCGACATTCTGAAGATTGATTCCGTCGATTTATCACCTAATCCTCCGGAAGCGTAAGCTATTTCCACTCCATTTCTCCGTGAACTCTCCAGCCACACAGAAGCCAGATTGAGCTGTAACGTTGCCTCTGCGTCTACTGCTTCTGCTATGATTACTCACCGCATATATCCACCTTTGTTGTCATATACTAATTTGATACTCTCGTACAGTGGTCAAACTCTCGATATCAAAGCAACGGGCGTGCTGACGGAAACTGTCGAAAACGGCGCCAAGATCCATTTGCAAGTCAAATACGGTCTCATCACGCTCATCAAACAGGAAGTGAACCTATGTGATCAAGTCAAGAATGTAGACCTCGAGTGTCCACTCGAGAAAGGCCCACTGGAGTTAACTAAGAGTGTGAACTTGCCCAGCCAGATCCCCCCAGTACGTCCAACATCATATGTTTATCTCTAGAGTGGATGGGGAAGACGGAAAGGCTAATATCGCGTGTACAGGGGAAGTACAATGTCATGGCCGACGTTTTCACCAAGGATGACAAAAAGATCACTTGTCTCAGTGCTGATGTTTATTTCGGCAACTAAGGAGATGGCGAGCTCATCTATGTAGGGAGCTTACGATTGTTAGCATCATTAAGGTATATGAGGGTTAGGGTATAGTAAAGCCTATAAATTGAAGGAAAGAGCGATTTGCGAAGCTGCAGCGCTGAGGACTTGAACTTGCAAGTTTGGATGATACGAAATAATGGCGAGATTGCCTTTTCATTATGTTGCATTTTTGAAGTTCCTTTGCTCTCGCTTGGGAATGGACTCCGATACCACTGTGTCTTTCAGTTCGGATTCTCTTTACACTTGTACTAGTGCGCATTCCGAAGAAACAAGGGTCTATTTCCAATGTCGTTACGGACGTGATTCGGTCTCTTCCGAATCATTATTGATGGAGCATATTAAAGATAAATGAGTATTTTTACTCTTGGCTTTGGATATCTTGTTGATGCGCCTCAAGGATGCTGTCTTACGACACAGCCTAAATCCTGATCCGTACACTTTACTGGCCGCAGCAGCCAATCAATATATTCACAATGCTTCTCTGATAATAACAGAGAAGGCCATTACAGCAGTATTCCACCACCCAGGCTCATATACTCCTACATTCAACACCCATATGACTACACAAACATATGATTCATTTGGACGCAATAAATGAATGTTCTTGGACATTATGGAGTTATTGATTGCTAAAAGACAAGCTACAAGGAGAACAAGGTAATCTATTCTCCGAATAACCGCCTGACGCGCTTCAGTACACTGTCTTTCTCTGGGTCGTAAGGATGGTCTTTAGAAGGTATCTCGAGTAAAGAAGGAAAGGCAGCTGTGTAGGTGTCTACGCGGTGACGTATACGGTCTGCGATCTGGAAATCACGTTGTGTTAGCGGGGTTGTTTTACTGTTTCTATGGCAGAATAGAGAAGTTGATACAGAGAAAGAACAGAAGCAATCTGAAAGCGTTGATAATGGCATATCTTACGTGTTGGTTTATAAGAAGAATAGCAATGTCTTTCCGCTCATTCGTAAAGCGGTCAAATGCAGCTTCAATGGCCGAGTTCTCGGTCTTAGCGTCAACAACGAGGAAGTTTTTCTGCGAGTCTGGGGGTTGCGTAACATGCTAAATCAATTTTTAGCCAGGACATGGAGTATGGAAGGGTATAAGCTTACACCAACGCCTGCTAGAAGTAGACCTGTTACCGAGTCCTGAGATATAAGTTAGTATGGCTGGGAAGAGAGCTAGAAAGTGAGGCTCCACTTCATCCCCGATGACTGCAAGAAACTGCCTATCCTTGTATGCGGAAGTTGGAGCTGCCATGCTTTCTGGTGGTGAAGCTGGTGTCGCAAAGAGGTCAAGCTATCGCGGGATGATACGCTGGGTATCCGGAACAACTATTAGCCGTTCTAAGACATTTCAAAGTACATTGTTTACAAACGTTGTGATCACTCCATTTTCACCAACAGAAATGAAGTGAACGCTATTTCTTACATTTTGTAGGTGCGTATAATCATTTCATGGAGAGCTTTTATATATCCACTTCTTGATTCTCTTTGACGTGTTTTCGCCTCCCGCGACCTCACCACCAAACACCGCTTTAATGCCCCGCCTCATACGCCGTGCACCGCTTTCTGAGCGTATCAAGGCGTATTTGAATCCGTGGGATTTTCTATTATGGGTCTCGGAGGAGCTTAATGGCAACGACTGGGATGACTTTCAGAGAACATGGGCTATACCGATCGGTGTAGGAGTGAACCTGGTATTCATCATTGCGAAAGCGAACACAGGAGTATCAAGAAGTTCCGGAGGTGATGATGTTTTTGGAGACCATGGAAGCAGAAGAGGGAGTGGTTGGCTGTCATGGCTTGTAGGTGTTCCTTTGCATTTGTTTCATTTCATGAATTTGGAAGTCTGCTATGACAGCGACTCTTTTCACCCTAAATTGCAAATGCTGACTCTTGCAACATTTAGTCGATGTTTATCGTCCACTCTCTTACATTGATCTCTCTCTCCAACGCTTCCTATACATTCTACCGTCGGCGTCATTACCGTTTATTCGAGCAATCCATCGATGCACCTCCTTCTACTCCTTCGGCCCACCGTGTCCGCGTCGATTCGTCACCCATATCATCTTCGCCTCTACGGTTCCTTTCTAGCATAATAGCATCAACAAATGCTGAATCTCGAGCTCACCCGGACGCCACAAGGGATGTTTGGGAGCTGGCAGTGTGGGATCCAAGCCCACTATGTCTTCAGTTGTTCTGCCTTTTCAGTCCAGGCCACGTCCTCGTATACTGGCTTTTCCTCCCCGTCGCATCGCTAGACCCACGGCCTAGTGTGACGGTCGTAATTACAATGATTCTAGCAGCTTTGCTCTCTGTGCAGTTGAGCTTGCTTCAGACGTCGTTTTCCCAGCAGTCGAGGGATTCTGCTCGTATACACAAGGAGGTGTTGCGCGAATACGACACAAAATTCGTGCATCCGTCCCTACAAAAACCTGTTCGCGACGTCGGGACTCAGACGCCACCCTCAAGTCGACGTGATTCTGGCACAATTACCACCGAAGTCGACACATATACTCCAACTACTATAATCAACCGCGGTTTTCGCACAAACCCTAATCCGAGCTATGCTCCGCAATATGATCCTGACAATCTCCTTTCGAAACAGAATCTACACCTTCCGCGATCTTCTATAACCCCGTCACTCGGAACTCCTGCAAACGGCTACTGTCCACCTGTATCCGCAGCTACATCTACAGTGAGTGACTCTTCTCCCACCCGTCCCTCGAGGACCCCGACAGCTATCCGTCAGCCTCAGTTCCGGCCTTCCGGAGTTGGAAGTGGAGACGGAGGCAGTTTGGGTGTTTATTCACATGCCGCCTCACCCCTGCGTAAAGCTGCATCAACGAATTCCTTTCGTGAGGATGGTAATGGAGAAAGAAGGCGAGAGGGCAGTCCTTCCAAGAGAGAAGGAAGTCCTCTGAAACGTATGAGTACACCTGGTGGGTTTGGGGAGGGTAGAGGATCAGCAGTAGCGCCTGAAACGTTCGCGCGGTACAGACTTGGAATTGGGAGGAGAGAAAGTGGGAGGTTCTAAGTGCGTGTTATAGGCCTCTTAGAGGAGGCGTTCTGGTCTTGGTGGATCGGCGGTATGGCATATTTACGGAGTTCTTTGTGCATTGCTTCAGATGGGATTGTAGATATTTTTCTAGTTGAGGGACACTGCATCCTTGTATTAATACCTACTCTCTAAATTGCCCACCCGTACACCTTTATATATCTTTGAAAGGATGAACCCAAATTCCTCAACTAGATATTTGCAGTTCCAAGATTCCTATGAATTAGGCCATTACTAGAAGTTCTTAAGTTTCATCTTACAGCTATGTGCACGACCAGCTTCACCCCTTAGGCAAAAGTGATTTCGCCTGATTGCCACTACTGTTCATAGCAATTGCAGCGAACGCCCATGCTTGGCTAAGAACTTCAAGCTGTTCGCGCTCCAGTCAAATATCGTGAGGTTACGATATTACCAAATCCCATCGACTGGATCTCTGCAGAAACAGTATTGTTTTAGCGACGGCATGGGCGAAAAAGGGGGGGAAGAGGAAGTTCTGAATTACTTTCAATTCAAATTCCCCGGCCAACGAGAATAATTCCCTAGGGCAACTAAAATAGTCTGCGTGCAGCCACAGGCGTTCGCTACGGTTGCTATGTACGGTTAGTGGAAATCAGGCGAAATCATGACTTTTCTTGAAGGGTGTGAAGCTGGTCAAGGTGAAATCCGTCTAGCATCGAGACATGTCAGGTGTTCTGGCCTAAGCCATCAAGGCCGCGCGGAACCGGGTGACTGACGTCCGATGCGAAGCTTACAACGCATTTACACTCAACAACCCGACAGTTAGGAAAGCCAAATCGCCGCCTAATCGTATAGGGTTTCCACGACCATCAATGGATCTAACGGCATAGAGTTATTCGGGGGTATTCACCACTAATAAGTTACCAGGCCCAAGAGAATGCGGAGCTGCGCCACAAGAAACCCGCACCGGTTCAAGGCAGACTCGCCCAAACCATGACCTCCGTCTTCATGGCAATCCCATGGCGGGCAAAAGAACGACCTCGGCGATCTATAACATCGGATGGTACTCCTTCAAGCAGTCGAAGTCCAAATGAATCTCGACAGAACTTAGAAACACTTGTCCCCGATCCTGAAGAACCCAACCTACGAGATCTCAATGAGGATCTCAAAGCCTTGACGGATCTCTTCCCCGACATACAGGTGGAAGTCTTTCGAGAAATGCTCAGTTGTTTTGACGGGAAGAGTAGGCTACAAGTCATCACCGAAAGCCTTCTGAAACACGGTACCAAGTGGATACGAGGACGATATAGGATGCCACAGGAGCGACGGCATCACGAAATGGAGCACACGTACAAATACAAGGCTGGAAGGAAGGATGACTCTCGAGGAGCTCCACTAGCTCTGGAGGACAGGTTCAGAACCGAAGTCTACAAGAATGCTGTCAAAGCTGCGTTATATCAGGAATTTAAGGGCCTTAGCCACTCAACCATTCGAGCAGTTTTAGCGGAATATAACCATTCTTACACACAGGCCAGACCCACGCTACTGGCTCTAGTATCAAAATCATGGAGGTTCTCCATCACTACCTTTCTAATGAGGCGAAAGCCTCTATCCCCGGAAAATCACCCGCTTGTCACATGGCGGACTCTGGACCATAAAACTGGGGCTCCTCCTATACCAATACTTGCTTGTACCAAGAGCGCAGAGCTTGACAAGGAGCTCTTTGACACGTTGATCCTACCTGTCCTCAACAAGCAAAAGGCTGACCAAACCAGCAAGGACCGAGAGCTCGCTATTGAACTTAACGAAGCTCAGGCGGAGGAAGCTGGAGAGCTGTATGACTGCGAATGCTGCTTTACACCTAATACCATGGAACAAATTTCCACCTGCGACGAAGACGGCCACTACATCTGCTTTCGGTGCATCAGACACTCTATCAACGCTGCTCTCTACGGTCAAGGCTGGGCTCGCAACATCAACTCCGAGCGCTGCACACTCCGCTGCATTGCCCCCGTTACAGATGGCCTGACAGACTGTCGGGGCTGCATTTCGTCTGAATTCATCAAAAGGGCACTATCAGAAGACAAAGACAGCGAGGACAGCTGGCGCCGACTTGAAGAGCGCGCCGCATCTGAAATGCTTCTCAAATGCCAGCTACCATTGATCAAATGCCCATTCTGCACATATGCCGAAATAGATGAAATCCGCCTTCCAAACGCACGACTAGCCTGGCGACTGAAGAACCGCCCTGTCATTGCCCTCTCCGCTTTCTCCATGCTTCATATCCTGTATATGGAGATGCTACGCATGCTATTCCGCTTCCTAGTCCTTTTACTTTTCTTGTTTCTCACAATTAACTATCTCCTCCCCCATCCAATCCCAGTATTCGCACCATTCGAGGCCTCCATGGCCCGCCTTGCCCGAAAGCGACGCGGTCTGAAATTCATTTGCCAGTCTCCTCTCTGCGGAAGAAGTTCCTGTCTCTCGTGTAACACCGAATGGCACGACATCCACATATGCCACGAGTCAGCGCGCACCGCTCTCCGCGTGGCCGTCGAGCGAGCCATGGCAGACGCTATTAAACGCACCTGTCCGGCCTGCAACCTCAGTTTCGTCAAATCCTCAGGCTGTAATAAGCTAACGTGCGTGTGCGGCTACCAAATGTGCTATGTGTGTCGCGTTGAGATCGGGAAAGAGAGTTATGCGCATTTCTGTCAGCATTTTAGACAAGATCCCGGGAATGCGTGCACGGAATGTGAGAAGTGCGATCTGTATCGGACAGAGAACGACGACGTGGTTATTCGGCGGGCGGCGGAGAAAGCTGAGAGGGAATGGCGAGAAAAAGAGGGGTTGAGTATCGATGCCACGGATGGCGAAGTTAATGGGAACGGAGATGATACTTCTAAGTTAGGGGTCCTGGCTGACAAGGTGAGTCTGGATATGGGCGGGCGCGGCATATGGGATAGGGAGACTTGGGAAAACTGGCTGGATTGGGTGCTGGATACCATTATTGCTTAGACTGACTGCATGGTGGTGTGAAACTGGGCGTTATGGATCAGCATCGTTATACCCTATATTTCTATTCAATCCTTCTACTCATGCAATAGGTTTTCTTAGGGCGAACATAAAAGGCAAAAGCATTGCAAAATCTCATGTAGGTTGAAAAAGAGTGTAGTCAAAGAAAAACTCTGCATTTTCAAAACACAAATGGCATCAAGACACCCGCTGATTGTATTCTTCTACTCCAGGCTGTTGCACGCATGATTGATTATTAGAGCCGTGACAGTCGTGATGGCATTGAAGGGTTCCCTGAGGCTTTATCGATTCAGCCACCTTCCATCATGCACTACTACACTAGTTAATTGCTACCATGCTCGGCATATAGGGAACGGGCTAGACCAGGTAACTACAAACATAGGGGTCTCAGATTTATGGTAACTTTGCCCTCGCTTCAAACGCTATCCTCCAATCCAAAGGACTAACAATGTATCTGCCGCCACCAAAACAGTACTCCAATCAAGACCTACACTCCATTTCAAGATGTCATATCCAATCTTACAAGCTGCCGCCGTGACTAGCATCATATTTTCCTTTATTCTCGTTGGTATAATTACTGCCATTTCTCCACCTTCCAAAAACACTTCTAATAGTGTCGATCGGATATCCGTGCACCGATCACAAGAAAAGAATGAGGACTCTGTCTATTGAAATGTGGTTCTAAGACCTCTATATATACATAAGGAAAGGTGTAGGAAAGGAAAGACAAGGGGGGTAGGGGGTGGCAATGGAAACAAGGAGTCGGTGACCGAGTCGGTGACCGAGTCAATGACTGAGTCAATGGGTAGGTAGCTGAGTCGGGGTAGTAAGACACCTGATTCAGGTCGACAAATAGATATAAGAAACACCATCACTCAGTCCCTCATGACAGTCCCAGCTTTGCTGTCGACTTCCCTCAACCTTCTTCGCCTGAGCATTCAGCTCGCATAAGGCTTCTTGGATGGCAATGGCCTCACTGCTGGACCATTGGAAACAGATTCTTCCGCCCTATCAGCACTCTGGAGGCATTAGGATACGGGTTCATGGCCTGGGTAACCTATCGTGGAGGACCCCATGCCAAAGGAGACTGGAGGCTGTATGCGGTGGCCACAGCTATGCATTTTATCACGATTGTACACTCGGCTGTCAACATGCAGCCGATAAATAACCAGCACTGTTTTCATCCGCATCGATAGCTCTGTCGACATGGCTAAGAGGAACTCTGGATAAACGAGGGTCTGATACTTGCTCAATCCTTGCATGCTGTAAGTTTAAACATATACTTCTATCCTATCTGGTCTAGATCCCTTTGCAGTGTTCGATGACGATTACACTTTTCGTTTCTGTCAAATTCGCATGTGAGAGAATTAAGCCGAGTAGGAACCAGAGGACCCCCGAACGCAGGTTTTGATATTTGGACCTGATATACGTTCCACGGTAACATATCTTCTATTAATACGAAATCTTATACCCAGATCTACGAAATCCATATTTCACGGACCTATCTAAAATCTATTATTTATCCACTAGACAAAGTGTGGCTCACTAGTTTTAATGCCGTATCATATGCTAAACCAAAGATCCGACAGTAAAACTATCGACTCACCATGAGTTCAATATACTGAATGCAAGCGTCAATCGTTCCCAGTCGTCCTATCCCCAGAACCCCCTTGCTACCTGAGAATCACGTGTGGATTACGCGGGCTGAGATGATATTCAATGGTACACTACAGTAGCCATCAGGATATAGTAATATTCCCAATTGGTGAATAATGCGTGTCTGTACGAAGTCTATGCGGGCACTATCAAATCCCCATATACATGCTTTCCAAGCATACACGAACTCTGTATATGCCTGAATACTTTCAGAAGTCCGTCTTAAGTGAATTCAGGAGAAGTATTCAAACTCTCTTACCCCAATCTCAGTACCCCACATAACCTTCACGCCACCCGTACAATGACAAAGTTCTCCCCATAACCGGAGCAACGGGCAAGCAAGGCGGCGCTGTAATCGACGCCCTCCTCACCCAACTCTCCAACTTCACATTTTTTGCCGTAACTCGCGATACCAGTGCGCAGAAACTCGCTGCCAAGTCCCCCATCAAGCTGATTCAACGCAACCTCGATGACATCCCCGCCATTTTTCTAGCTGCCAGCAAGGTCACCCCGTCCCCTATTTAGGGCGTCTTCTCCGTGCAAGTCCCTATAGGCCCCGACGTGACCACCGACAGCGAGATCCAGCAGGGCAAAGCCCTCATCGACGAAAACGTCAAGCACAACGCCACGCACTCCGTCTACAGCAGTGTCGAGCGCAGCGGCGACGAAGCGAGCTGGAGCAACCCGACGCCCGTCGGCCACTTCCAGACAAAATACCACATCGAGCACCACCTGCGCGACCACGCCGGCAACATGGGCTGGACTGTCCTCCGTCCCGTCGGCTTCATGGACAACCTGGCCCCGGGGTTCCCGCACAAGGTGTTCCTGGTGACCCTGCGCGATACGCTCGGCGCGAAGAAGACGCAGTACATCACGACGGCCGACATTGGCATTTCCACCGCGCGTTCACTCATCCAGAGCGGTGGAATCACCACACGCTCGGGCTGGCTGGCGACGAGGTGAATTTCGACGACATCAGCACCACGTCTCAGAGGACGACGGGCGCGCCCGCGGGCACGGCGTTTAGCTTCCTCAGCAGCGCGCTGCTGTGGGCCGTCGCGGAGATGCGGCTCATGATGGAGTGGTGGAAGACGGACGGGTATCGGGTGGACATCCCGAAGCTGATGGCCGTGTATCCGCACCTGATGGACTTTGAGACCTGGCTGATGAAAAAGAGCAATTTCACCACTACCAATAAACAAGGCACGTAAATTGCTAAGGAGGCGAGTCAGTAGCTAGGGGTTGGGCATGCCGTGGGCTTACCGGTATACTATACTTCCTACACAACATGTAATATTCATCCAATCCCACATTCTTAGAAATGTGTAAGTTTTGCCTTGCCCGGATCCTGTGAAACGTCCTCCTGGTAGCAAACCACCCCAGAGCCAAGCCTATGGGCCTCCGTATAGCTTACGCTATTCCCTGCACGACGCGCAGCTATCAAAGTGTCATCGAAGCTGACGTGCTGCAGTCAGACAAGCCCAACTTCCAACCCCTAAATATCGCAATAAACTTTCCGGCGGAGATCTGACACAGGTTGCCAGGTTGGAGTGGTACCCTTACTTTATGTTTAATCTAACGGCGGTTGGTAATACTCGATCACTCAACACATTGCTTATTCCCTACAATGGCGAAAGGACGGTCTATCTCCGCAGGGCCGGAGGTTAATGTAATCTATTAGGGGTCTGATTAAGGGCCTGCTGCTTCCGGTGAGCCGATGAGTCCTAAATTTTGCACAGTGAGACCCAAGAGGTTCTCAGCAGTACTCTAAGAGAAGTGTGAACTGCCAAGGCCATGTGTCACACAGAAGCATGACGATGCACCTATCCGGCGAGAGGAAATGATATTTTAAGGAGCCATTGGACTGATATAAGTGGAGTGCAGAGCATAGCATTGGATGAGACATCAGGGGGCGAAGAGCCGCGCCATTCACCAAATAAAATTTCTTCAATCGATCACCTGATCCAACAAGAGCAATACCGATCGCCGGGACCAACCCAGCCCCCAGGCATGACCGCTCCTGCTCTTCCAAAGCACTCACGACCAGTCTCCCGGGCCCAAGTCAACCGGCTTGCCCTGCCGCATATCATCCATGATCTGCTCAATGTTCCACGGCTCGTATTTGTAGCCCGGCGGATAGTTCGGTGGGATGCGGTCATCGTCTTCGAATGGGATGCCTTGCTTTAGCGACTCGACAGCCCTATCGTAGTTCTCGTATGCGTAGGCCTCCGGGTCGTGGCTCCAGACCCATTTGGGCAGCTTGGGGGCTGCGCGGCGGGGGTCGAACTTCACTTTTTCCCAGTCCGTGTCTTGGAGGAGCTCGGCGTTAGAGAAGCCCAGCTTTTGGGCGCAGGAGTTGCGGACGAAGCTGCAGTGCTGTGAGTATGACCGTTCTGGAGACCCAGGGGGGCGATGGACTTACCGGAACCCGATGTGCGTGCGCACTGATTGGGGGATGTTCTCCTTGCCTCCGATCTGCAAACACGAGGCAATGGATATGGCGTCTTCAATTGCTTGAGTTGCTCCATTGCCTGATGCAGGGAGGTAAGAATGAGCACTATCACCGATCTGAACGACACGGGCGCCTGGGGATGTCCAGGTTGGCTGGGGGTTTCTCCAGAGTAGCTCGAAGTTGATGATAGTCTTTGGAGGAGTGCATTTGACCAGCTCGCGGAATATAGGAGCCCATTTGGCTTGACCGGGGACTTGGTCCATGCCATCGAGCACTTCATCGGCCTCGATGGTGTGGTTCCAGGACTCAGCTTCACTGCCCGTCACCTAAGCTTGTGTGAGTATTGCACCCTGAAATTTGACGGTAATTTCAATTCCAAAATAGCAAACTTACATCATGATTTATGATCCATACCATCAAATCTTCTCGTGTCAGAGTGAGTGCGTATGTTGAAGGCCTTGAACAAAATTAGAAGTTGTTTCTGTGAGTATGAGGGAGAAAGCGAAACATACCGCAGACTTGCTATTAAGCAAGCTGGCTTGACAGCTTGCTTGGCTTGCTTGATTGGTAATCAAGCAAGCCAGCAAGCCGAAGGGCCTAATTTGGGCAAGCCAGCAAGCCAAAAGAGGGCCTGCTTGCTTGCTTGCTTGCCCGCTTGATAGGA
>Ga0307507_10000964_pt1 | contig 63979 bp, 25 predicted proteins | sample 7_EM_MG_FD_207223 | JGI IMG/M metagenome (GOLD analysis project Ga0307507, IMG submission 207223) | Populus trichocarpa ectomycorrhiza microbial communities from riparian zone in the Pacific Northwest, United States - 7_EM | ecosystem: Host-associated > Plants > Roots > Unclassified | place...
AACTTAACTTTTGCGATAATGTATCTCGCCTCTTAATACTCCATATATAGGGCTATAGTATATATTTATAAAGATTTAATTACCTAAAGAGCCTATTACATTGAACAAAGTATTAATAACTGTTAGTAGGGGCTTAGTAGAGCCAGTTAAAGTTAAAATATACAATCTAAAATATTTGTTTCTCACCAAAGTAAGGCCCATAAGCTCTTAGACGCTCCGCAGAAGATTTTGTTGGGTAATAGGGGGTACGCAGGGGGCTAAAACTAGTGCGCTATTTTAATTGGTCTAGGAGTTAGTAGGAATTAGGACACTATTCTAATTGGCTTAGGAGTTTTAGAGGGCCTATGCGTTATCCTGTGTCACGGAACAAATCTTCTGCGGAGCGTCTGATTTATGAGATAATGTCGAACTGGATCGGATTTCCTTACTACCATCTTGATACTGGCTTCAAGTCTAGAACCCTATGTCTCAATACCCCGCTCCTTACCTTGTATGTCTTCTTGTATGTCTTGTATGTCTTATTGAGTGTCTCATCGAATATCTAAATACTTGTTTCCATTACCGAATGACGACGTAGTTGTCATTCTCTTTGCAACCTATTTGTTACCTATCTGGTGTATATATAGAGGCTCTAGAGCCCTCTTTAATAGACAGAGTTCTTATACCTGGTTGTCCGTTTAACAGTTATAAGCCCGGTCCGTTTACTAAATCATCTTTGATTCTAAAGCCTTTATTCCAATTAATTATTATCTTGATTATCTTGATTATAGACAACTATGACAATGAATTCTTAACAAGAAACCAAACCTGTTATTGTATTATCCGTAATCCTTGCAAGCCCAAACGATTGGGATGAATGGATTGAGGTAATTAAGTTAAAAGTAAATAACAATTGTCTCTGGGAGTATGTCAACCCATTGATACCCAAGACTAAATTGCTAAAGCTTGAAGAACCTATTTAAGCCTTACCTAAGGATGCTAATAGCCGGGGGATGACGAAGCTCGCAGAGCTAGATGAGGAGGAGAAGGAGGAGCTCCGTACGCTTAAAGCCGACTATAGGGAAGATATGAAGCTATACAGAAAACAGCTGTTAGCTCTTGATACGTTGCGCAGCTATATCTAAAGCTTAATCTTACGTACCTACCTTATCTACACGTTTAAATGCGTCACCACCTACAACGTCTTGGTGTTACTGAAGCAGAGAATTGCTCTGACTGACAACGCCCAAAAGCTTTGAGCAGCCACCCAGTATGCAAAGCTTAAGAAAGCGCCTCGGAACCAGAACTTTAAGGTCTGGTTAGAGGAGTGGGAGAAGGTGTATACTAAGTACAAGGAGCTAGGTCTACCTGAAATAAATGGTGACTGTTTAGTAAGAGACTTCGTGTATGTAGTTAATTTAATTACACTAAGCTGGTCTGAATATTGGAAGAACCAGCTTGAAAGGATAGAGTGGAAGAAGGAGAAGCTTCCTGGCTTCTTTGAACTGGTTAAAATCTACTAAAATTACCGTCGTACGGAGCTTGCCCAAAAGGGTAAAACCCTATAAGGATCCTTCGCAGCCACCTTTAAGGACGAGTTGAGCGAGTCACCGAATTTAAAGCCTAAGTTAAAGACTGAATCGTCAGCAGATAAGTAAAAGAAGGAAAGGTGACTACTGCCAGAGTGCCTATACGGAAAGCGTTATTACTTTAATAAGTGCTGGTATATTCTAGAGTTAATTTCTTGCCCATTATGGTTTAAACTAAGTGACGAAATTCAGAAGAAGGTGGATGAAAAGATTGCTAATGCGACGCCTGAAATTAAGGCTTGTATTAAGCAAATTAAAAAGGACGATCAAGCCAATAAGAAGCTAAAGGATGGCAACTAGCAGAGCTCTTAAGAGCCCAAAGGAGGCTTTATAGTTTATTAAGTAGGAGCCTATAACACTGCTTCCAATTATAAGCTTCGTGACAGTGTTATTCTTGACTTAGGAACCAATATACATATTATTAACAATCGAGCTAGATTTGTTAGCGATATTAAGCCTACCTTAGACCGAATCTACATAGGCTCGCATATTGAAGAAATCGAAGGCTATGGTATAGCTGCAGTCACGATTGACTACCTAAAAGGGAAGAGACAGATATAGCTCTTAGGAGCAGCCTTTATACCAGGCTTCTATACTAACCTGGTATGCCTCTAAAAGCTTAATAACAAAGGCGTCTATTAGAACAATAAAAAGAACACTCTTTACTATGGCGATAATATAACGTACGCCCACTATAGCTACCACTACGGTTAGAAAACCATCGAATATAATAAGCTAAAAAGAGACTTACTAGAGGCTTTATTTGCGACTTAATTAAAACCAGTAAAGCATTTATTAAAGCCTCTGCTGAATTAGGCAGAAGGTCTTGTATAGCACCAGTGATTGGGCCATACAGGAAAAGAAGCAATTAAGCAACTACTTTAGTTAGTGACGGGCGCGATTCTAAAAGGCCTAATAATAGTAGAATGTGAAGCGTGTAGAGTGAGCAAAGCTTATGAAGTGATATCTAGAAGAACACCGACTTAGTTAATAGTTCCTTTCTATAAAATCCACCTTGATTTGATACCCGGAATAGTCGCATTTAATGGCGATAAGTACGCGGTACACTTCCTTGACGACGCGACGTGGATAAATGAGGTAGATATAATGGCTAAGAAGTTGTCCCTTACCCAAAGAGTTATTACATATTGCAATGTTATTAAACGACGATATGGCTTCAAGGTAGCCATAATCTATATAGATGGAGAGACGTCTCTTAGAGACGAATTTAAGAATTAGATAGCTGAATAAGGAATTACTCTTAAAAGATTAGCACCCAATACTTAATTACAGAACGGTCCAGCGGAACGATCTAGGGGGGTGATTATATAAAAGGCTTGATGTATAAGAATTAAGGCTTATTTACCAAAAGAGCTAATGCTAGAAGCCTATAAAGCAGCTGCCTATCTACTCAATTGGACGCCCAGTAGAAGACTTGGGTGGAAAATACCTTTTAAGAAAATCTAGTTAGTAATAGGTATAACACCACCAAAACCCAATATAGGACACCTATAAGTCTATGGCTGTAGGGCCTATCCTCTTAAATATGATATTCTATGCCTGAACAAGCTCGCGCTAAGGGCCCATATAGAATATTTGGTAGGGTATGATTTTACGAATATCTTCCAAATCTACATTCTAAGTTAGAAGAAGGTTATTAGAACAAGAGATGTAAAGTTTAATAAGCAGTTGCTCTATAATAACTTATAGCCAGATCCTGCAAATGTACTCCAAGTAAGGACTGACTAAATGTTGGAAATAATTAATGTCCGTTAAATAGAGAATCTCCAAGATAAATTAGAATTGTCGTTTAATGAAAGTAATAAGACTCTAGACAAGATTTGAGTTAATACCGAAGGAAGATAATAGGTGGATTCTGGTAGAAATTAAGAGGAGCCAAATACTGAAAGTAGTAAGCAACAAGATTTAAGCTTTAAAGATAACTTAGCTCCAGGGCTTCCTACCCTAGATAAGACACCAGAACCTGACTTACTGGAGCCTCCACCACTATCCTTAAAGACCTCGGCAAAGAAGCCGTACTATGTAATGGTTCCGACTAATAAAGCTAAGCCAAAGAAGAAGATTAATGGTGATATAGGAGAGCAAAACGTAGTTAAAGGAAAGAGACTTAAAGGTTAATTAAAAACCTACGTAGGTTTTCTTGCTGATGTCACTAATAACCAAAGCCTTTAAGCTCAAAGATTAGCCTTTAATGTAGGGCTTATATTTCACAAAAAGCTACACTATAATTAGCTCCCACTGCCGCCTAGGAATTGGAAGGAGCTTTAAAGACATTAATATAAGGAAGAATTCGTAGCTGCTGCTAAAAAGGAATACGCGGACTTTTAAAATCAAGGAACGTTCCAAGTCGTTAATGACACTATCCACATCAAAACCGTGCCTGTTATCTGGGTATTTACCTACAAGACTAATAACAATGGATATCTAATAAGGTTCAAGGCTCGTCTTTATATAAGAGGTGACTTATAAGAGTTAGTTTATAAGGACACATATGCCGTAACTCTAGTAGCAAAATCGTTTAGAGCCTTAATGGCTATCGTCGCAATATTCAACCTGGACTGCTGGTAGGGCGACGCCGTTAACGCATTTACAAATAGCGAGATTGACGAGGTTGTGTATATTAAGTGTCTAGATGGATTTTTAATTAAGGGCAAGTGCCTACTGCTTTAATAAGCGCTCTACGGATTGCGACGATCACCTCTATTATGGCATGGTAACTTAACTATAACACTAAAAAAGGAAGGCTTAAAGCCAGTGGCGGAGGAGCCTTGCCTATATTATAATAATTGGCTGATAGTCTTCTTCTACGTTAACAATATTACAGCTGCTTATAGGAAGAAAGACCTACTTAAGCTTAAAACATTTAAGGAGCACCTTATAAAAAGGTACGAAATAAAAGACCTAGGTAACCTTACCTGGTTCTTAAGGATTTAAATAATACACAACCAAGAAAATAGGAAGCTTTGGCTTAGCTAGGACTCCTATATTAACAAGATCGCGACCAGCTTCGAGGTAAAGGATTATCGCAAGATATATACACCAATGGGCCTTAAGGAACTTAACCCTAATCTAGAATAAGCCTCTAAGTAGGACACCTATCTGTACCAAAGGAAGGTCGGATTAATGCTCTATATAGCAAATATCACCCGTCTAGATATGGCAAAAACGGCAAGCAAGCTGTTGGAATTCTTACGAAATCTATTACTAATACATAACGGAGCTGCTATAAGGGCAATTACCTACCTGTATTAATTAAAGACCCTTGCAATTAAGTTTTTAAAGGAGAATATAATGAACCAAATCTTTGTAAGGGTAAGTAATATATCGTTTGGAGACGATCTAGTCAATAGGAAGAGTATAGAAGGCTACCTATTTACCTTATTTGGAGGACCAATTAACTGGCGATTAACCAAGCAAAAATTAGTAATGAAATTAAGCACGGAGGCAGAGCTCCTAGCTCTGTCGCATGCAGCTACTAAGTTGATTTGGTGGCAGCGATTCTTTAAAGAAGTCGGATTTGATACTAATAAAAAGCAAGTAATCTACTGCAATAATATGCAGACGATACGACTTCTTACTAAAAGCAACGCTGAGCTTAACACCAAGCTTCGACATGTTAATATATATTACTACTAGCTCCGCCAGGAAGTTCGTGAAGGAAGGATTAATATCAAATAGGTCCCTACTACGGACATAACAGTAGACGGCTTGACGAAGGCTCTGCCTCGTCAAAAGCACGAGATGTTCGTTTAGTAATTAAACCTCGTTAACATTAAGGATCTAATTTGATTCGATTTGGATAATATTTAGGCAAGGTAACTCTATAGGGGATTTCTTAAACTTAACACCAAATTAATATTGTAACTTTTTATAGCAGCCCAGAAGGCTCTGTGCAGCTAGGGGGGTATATTAAACTGGATTAGATTTCCTTACTACCATCTTAATACTGGCTTTAAGTCTAGAACCCTATGTCTTAATACCCCGCTCCTTACCTCGTATGTCTCCTTGTATGTCTTGTATGTCTTATCAAGTGTCTCATTAAATATCTAAATACTTGTTTCCATTACCAAATGACGATGTAGTTGTTATTCTCTTTGTAACCTATTTGTCACCTATCTGGTGTATATATAGAGGCTCTAGAGCCCTCTTTAATAGATAGAGTTCTCATACCTGGTTGTCCGTTCAATAGATAACCTACACCAGTCCTATCATATCCTATCCCTGTTGTACTGAAATATCTTCTGCTCTGTACGTTACTATTGCGCGATGAACACTAAAACTTCTAACCCGCGTAAACAAAAATCTAAGGGTTGGAAACCGCTCCCCTGGTTTAAGCGTTAGCCTTGACTGTAGATCACTATCTGCAAGTGTTAGACAATAAAATACGTCCCATTTGGCTTCGCCAAAAGGACCGGTCTTTTTAGGCCAATTGGGCGTTCCGACAGCAAGAAGAGGGGCCTAAGCTGCTAAAAGAACGATACCTGGAACAGTAGTTACAGTGGACGCAAGAATGACAGCGGCGGGAGTAGGAACAACAGTAATAAAAGAGGGCTGTAGAAGAGAGGCGGCAACAGAGGCAGTAGGAGCAGCAGGAGCAGCAGAGGCAGTAGGAGCAGGTTAGGTGGCTGGAAGTCCTGTACTTTAACATGGTTGCCATACCCTAACGCTGCAGATACTCTAGCACTGCCGCCCAACGCCGTGACGGCTAACAAGCAACCAAGTGCCGTGCCGATCCTTCATATTGGTATTTTTCTATTCAAATCCTGCTGATCGCGAGTTATCGCATCGCAAGCACTAAACCTTAGCCTTCTCAAAATCTATGTACGGAAGGTCGCATCGAGGTTTTTGCACTGATCTTGGTTCACCCGTTTTGGAGGAGTGCACTCCGATGACTAGTGATGCAAACCTGCTGGGCAAAATACTTCTGGAAAGGATGACCGCGGGGTTAGACCTGAAATCTGTTCAGTCGGGTGGTAGGGTGAAGGCAGAACAGTATCTGTATCTGGGCCTCGCCGCATCTCCTTCAGGATAGGAACATAGCCTCTTGAATTACGTGGCAACAGATATTACCTTTCTCTCGCCATGCTGGTGACAATGGAATACGTCTCCTGGGGAATAGCATATATTTAGGAACTTCCACGCTTCATTACGTTCTGTTATATTTCCTTTATCCACAGTCTTTTCTACCTAATCATTGCACATTTGTATTCATCTAATCTATTGAATCTATTTCAAATGTGGGGTCCACGCTTTTTCCAGATCTTCCTAATTTTTGCCATTACAAGTCTGACCACCACTTGCTCCGGCGCAGTTGACCACGGAAATGTTGCCCCGGATCATGCGAGGAACGCGAGGGTTGATGAAGCATCTCTCTCGCACCTTACTCCTAGTAAACGCCAGGCAAATGGTTTGACTACAGTGATTGCTTCAACCGTTACTGTTGCTCTCGTTCCAGCCAGTTCTTGCCCACCCGACTACAACCCGAACGTGGCGCCGACACCGGATTGCTTTATTGAGGCTGGACCTATTCGGGACGTGTTCGCCGCCATGGGAGATTCCTTCGGTTCAGGAATCGGGGCAGGAAAACAATGGATGGACCTTGCAGAGAAAGACCGCTGCAAGCGGGGAGATCAGTCGGTTGGCTACCAGCTCTACTTGGAGCCGAACTGGTGGTGGAACTCTCATAACCACCACGACGTGAACTATACCGCTTGCTCTGGCTCAAAATCGTCCGACATGTTCAAGGATGGTCCGGACTTCAAAGGGGAACCCCCACAGAATAGGCAGTTTGCAGCAATCCAAAACGATGCTGCCGTGCTCTGGATTGGTGGAAATGATGCTCACTTTTTCAAAATCCTGGACGGTTGCGTGTACAACTTTTATGGCCCATTTTCGATCGGCTGTACTGATGCCATAAGAGACACTCTGCTTACACTACAAACGGATGAATTCCGGCAGCATCTCATAACGGTATACACGGAGATCCTGCAAGCAGCGAACCCGAAAGCTGAGCGCTTTATGCTCTATGTATTGGGCTATCCGCGCTTCTGGAACCAGGATACCAGCGAATGCGACACTTCTCGAATGGCCTTTTGGAACTGGTACCCTGGTCCGGAACTCTTACAGGAGAATCGAAGAGACATGAACGACTTGACTCTAGAGCTCAACAACGTGATCAAAGACCTGGTCGCACGCGTCGGAGCCGGGCTGGTGGGCGATTCGCGAAGGATCCGATATATAGACACTGACCCAGTGTTTGAAGGTCATCGGTTCTGCGAACCTGGATCCAAGGAGCCTAATCCAAGTAATCCGAATAACTACTTCTTCCAGCTCTATGATTTGGACCTCTCGCCAGACGGAACCCAGCAGGACAATTTGCCCTTTTGGCCTAACGGTAGCAGCACTGGGGTTGCTAGCCTACCCAACGCAGATGCGTGCAAATTTGCTCTCCAGGAACCTGGGATAAGTGAGCTAGATTATGGTGAGATTGCGACGTGTGAGATATCGGTGGTCCTGCAGCGGTACCCAAATGTCACCTTGGACGATAGCGCATATAAAGCGGCTCGAGGGTCTGATTATTCGCAGGCGGCGTACGGTCGGATATTCCATCCGAAGTCGATGGGGTACACTAAGGTGAAGGATTTGATCATGGCAAGATAAAGGTAGATGAACAAGGGTCAAGCTGAAGGTTTGGAATTTCCTACAATCAACTACTAGAATGATGATGCATCCGCTCACCACCAAAATATTTTCGCTTATAGAAAGGCTCGGGTTGGACTCCCAAAGCTCTTTAACCTTTTCTAATATAGGCTTAACCTACTTTGCTTTCAAGTTTGCCTTAATATACTTGTCGGTATCACTTCCGGTGATACGTAATGCTATTGCAATAGTATGGGTGGTAACTGATTTTGATTGATGCTTATTGATTCTCCTATTCTACGGGTGGAATTTGGTGGATTTCCTGAGCTCGCTTAGCTCACGTAACTAACCCAATTAGTTATAAACAACCTCGTTCAGACACTGGGAGTATTTAGTTTTTAATGGTGCTTAAGCACGCCTCCTACTAAATTCTGCCATATTCCACTTAGATTCTACCGAATTCTACTAGGTAGTTAAAGTAACTAATTACGATTTTCTATCCCTAGGATAGAAAATTGCTATTGGCTCGCTTAGTACTAGCGCCTTGGCGGCTGGCTTTATATCTTTACGCTCTCTATTCCTACTTTAACATCTTCTCCTCTCTCTACCTACTTGGTAACTTATAGCTTAATTATATTTATATTAATTATATAACGAAGCCTTGTGGGAAATACCACGGTTAACTTGCTAATAGGCTGGGTATATAGGTAAACAGGAAGTCAACAACGTAACAGTACAGCTAATAACTAGTAGAGTGGTTACCTAATAAATTAACTCCAATTGTTTCTAAGATTTACTATAAAGAAAGAACTATCTAGGTAGAGACTGTGGTTCTTTAAATACACATCCTAACTCCTAAGAAAGTCCTTACTCTATCCGCTCTATCTACTCTGCTTACTCTATTATAGATCTTATAGATCACATAAATTATACAGATCACATTACGTAACCTCGGTTACCATTTCTTATTATATGGTTCTACCGGATCCATCTTAGACTGTGCCTATATTAACTAACTAGCTTCCTCCAACTCTTCTCTATATAGTCGTAATATCGTTCTTAAAGCGTCCGTAACACCATTTCCCTTCTCTCTATCTTTATCCTTAAAGATTCCTAGCATCTCCAAGTCGTCCACTAGAGGTGTAATGTCCGCTTAATTAACTTAGTTAATATCATTGCTTATTATACCTAAGGCTCCTTCTTCTTCTTCTATAGTTTGTTAATCTTATACCATTGCTATAATACTATCTCTTAGTAAAGTAATACCATTTCTATATTCTTATTGTGCGAAAAAGGGGTTAGTTTATGTTATATTGGCAAGTCCTTTATCTCGGCAACCCTCTTTATATTTAGAGTATACTAAAGCAAACATTTAATCGTCCTGTAACATTCGCTCTGTTTCTAATACTAAATATACGCATCCTATTACTCTTAACAGTCTTTAAGTACTCTTATTAATTACTGCTAGGGTCCTAGGTTTAATCTACCGCTATAAAACTTAATAACGAGCTTTTAGTGGCGCTAGCTAAACTTTATTGTTTCTATAACGCTAAGCAAGAGGCTGCCGCTGCTTAATAACGTACTTTTAACTCTTAACTGGCTGCGTCTACTTAGTTAATCCGTCTTAAAAAGGTATGTAAGAAGGTGCGTTTTAAGAAGTGAAAACTTATAAAATAAGGTCTTTAAGAACTTAGTAATAAAAGAACGGATTCTCTTCTAATAAAAAGGGAAATAACTCTAAATACGTCGGCAGGTACTCCTCTTAGGTCCCCCTTAGGTAACTTATTCTTTAGCAACTCTTTCTTATTAATGCTTTCTAATCCCTTTTCTTTTAATACTCCTATACCTTTCTTATAGCATTTTTTAAATTATCTAGTAGCTCCTAAGTAGTCTCTTTATAGCCTATCCACTTAACCTTATACTATATTTTGTTATTAACGTCCTTATAGCTAATAATCTTTAAAACTTCCTATTTATTTTCTTTTTATTATCTATACGTATTTACTTTATAGACTGGTGGCTTAACATTCCTATATGCTAGCTCTAGCATTATAATATACTATATAGGGTATATCTTTATTTTCTCTAGTAAGTTAAGTCTATACGTAACTTCTAAAACTTTTACTTTAACTATAAATGGTCCTAGTCTAACATAGTCTAACTTCTTACTTAGTTATTAACTTTTAAAATTTTTGTATAGTAGCTATACTTTATCCCCCTCCTTAAGATCTGGTCCCTTAGATCTCCTAATATTATAGTACCTTTTTATTCTTATCTATACTTGTTACGAAGTTCGTGTAGAGCAGTTCATTAATAAAATGGGTTAATAGATTGATGATCTTGTATCGTCTCTTTTTGACTTTAATCTGACGTGTCTTTAGTGACGTGTCTTCGTGCACGTGACTCATGTACGTGACCCACGCCTTTAGAGAATACAGATTATCTAACACACCCCCTTAACTTTAAGCTCTTTGAGGTCAAAGCTAGCCACCTTCTCGTGTCCGTTAATAAGTTAATTAAACTGTAATCTTATCTAAATCCTTCCGTCTTGCTCTAATACTGTCCCTTAGGTCCTCTAGTTGCTTCTCCTTATTTAGCTACTCCTTAATATCTACTATTCTGATTATATTAACAAAGCTTTAAAACCTTTGCTTAGGCAGGGCCTTTGTAAGTCTATTGGCGATTATCTCCTTTATTGCTGTCTATTGAAATCATACTCGTCTTATTGCGTATTTCTGACGTAGCCAGTATTAATAGATGTTAACGTGTTGGAGCTTTGTAATCAGCTTTACCATATCTTCCGTAATTAGTTAGAGCATCTGCGTGTTATCGCATTTAATAATCAAGGGCTTATTTAGGCGTAATGTTATTGCTTTAAACAGCCTGCTGATAAAGATAGCTTCCTTTGCTGTCTATAATAGGGCTAACAACTTAGCTTCTATGCTTGATATCGTCACTATATCCTGCTTATTTGCTCTCCAGGCGATTGGCCCCCTAAATAGCTTTATAATGTATCCTTGCAAGCTCTTTCTATTAACAGAGTTGTCCGTAAATAATGCATCGCTAGTATAGATAAATGATTGCGCTTTACCTCTACTATCTCTTCCATCGTCTTGTCCTTTGTCGCGTATTCCTTTATCTCTCCCTTTACCGTTCATTCCTTCCTTATCTCCTCTATAGCAGATTGCTCTGCTTCTCGTACTATATAGGTACTGAATGACTCTATCTGCCGCTTGATAATGCTCTTAGCCTAGGTCCTAGTTGAACCTTACCAGCCGTAATACTGCAAAAGCAATATCCGGACGCGTTGTAGTGGCTGTATAGAGTACTAAACCTAGTTTTCTCTGATATAGCATTGTAGAAGCTAGTAGGGATATAGGATGGACTAATAGGTCTATATTAGGGGATGGACGCGTTGGACGGATCATATGGTGATTAATAGGGAGGAGTTCCGATTCTGCCATAGGAGTGTCTAAAAGACGCCCTCTAAGATCTATCTCATACTAGTTAGCTATCTTCTTAATATAGGCTTCCTGGGATAGCTATAGGAGCCTCTGGCTATAATTACGTATTATATGGATTCCTAGGAACCATTTTAGCTCGCTAAGGGTACTTATCTAGTATTCCTTACTTAGCTCCTTAATTACTTCTTAAGCCTTCTTTTTATCTGTCTTTCTATAGCAGAAGACAATATTATTAACATAGAAGAAGACGACTATTCCACCTTTCAGTATAACGCATGGCTCTTAAGGTACCTCTTTAAAGCCCAATTCATTTAACGAGCTTATGAGATTCTTCTGCTATAACAGTGGTAATCGTCATAGTCCATATAAGGCTTTTCTTAAGCGCAGTACTTTGTCTGTCTTTCCTTTGTTAAACCCTAGCGGTAGCTTTATATAGACGACCTCGTTGAGATCGCAATAGACAAACGCATTGACTGTATCTATCTGTGTTATCTCTAGGTCGAATTTTGCGGTGATTGCCATAAGGGTTTGGAAGGTTGTACTAGCTAATATAGTAGCTCTTATAGGTAGGTCTCCTGGGGCCTGTTGATTTCCGTATACTATTAAGCGTGCCTTATATTTCTGGAGAAATCCGTGCTTGTCCGTCTTGTAGATAAACACCTATATTAAGCTAAGGACCTGCTATCCCTTTATATACTTCTTGTCTATTTCTTAAAACGACCTTATTTAATAATGGGATTAGAGGTGAGCTTATTAAGCCTCTTAGAACTAATCTTAAAGAGGGTATATATTAAGGTCCTTAATTAACTAAGGTGGCGGAGGTAAGTTCTTCCTATGTAATCTAATATTATATATTCTACCTGATTTTAGCTTGCTGTTATTAAGTTAACTATTAAGGTTGAACTTCCTTCCTACTACAAAGGCGCCTTAATAGGCTGAGGTGATCCTTTTGGTGACAAAGTCTTTAAACCTATTATTGCTGGCTTCCTTAAACGAGTCTTTAACTAAGTTGTTAAATACCCCCTAAGTGTGAAACCTATCTCTTACTTGGTTAATAGTGTCCTGATTAGTATCTAACTTTATAAGATACTTGACATAAAAGGCACATGGAGATTCTTCATCTTCTTTTGTTGGAGGTGGCGTATAATACACGTCTTTGAGAGCTCTTATAAGCTTAAGATCTACTAACTCATTAAAGGTTTAAACTGGCTCATTAACGTTGTTATCTTCCTCTTGAATTAACGGTTTAAATACTTTGTTATTATCTTCTAGAAGAACCTCGTTCTTGGTTAAGGTCTTAGGGAGTTAAATCTTCTTAATTAGCATATCTAATTCGGCGTGTAGATCCTTTAAGATATCCGTTTACTTGCCGTTAAAGAACGTCTTTTTATTAAAAATGATATCCCTAGTAGAGATAATAATACCTTTATGCGGGATCCAGATCCTGTAGATATTGGTAGAGTTATAGCCAACGAGGTAGCTGATATAGGCTTACAGATCTAGCTTGCTTAGTCTTTTCTTCTTTAGCTGGGTATCTAACATTATCGCGTACGCCCTACAGCCATAGGCTTTTAGGTGCGCTAATTGTAGTTTTCTTAATCTTTTATTTGCTAGGTAGGTATGGAACCTTTTATATAGCAATTTCCATCTATTGCTTTCCCATGGCGTTTAATCTCGAAGGTAGACTACACAGTTAACTATCTTGTTCTATAGGTTGTGTGGTAAATTAGCAGCAATTCTTATTACACGTCCTTTCTCAATGATTATACCCCCTAAGTGTTCGGTGGTACTGTTTTATGCTTAGGTATATAGCGCTAAAGGCTTAAAGATAATCCCTTAGGTCTATAGCCATTTAAGGGTTCTCCTTCTCCCTAGCTTGTTGTCTGACCTAATAGTGTTAACCTTGAGGTTATACCTTAGACGAATCTATTAGATGAAATCTTTAAGTACTTATAGTGTCTCCTTCTCCTTGCCATATGTTGTTATAAAATATGGGAAGGTTCTTCCTGAGAAGGTGTTATGGATAAGCATAACTTGTATAAATCCCGTATACGCTTCCTTAAGGTTAGTCTAGTCAATATAGAGGTTAAGATAAGGTTTATTAATGTTCTATTTTAAGAACCTTCTTAAGACCTGACGCTTAATTTTAGTGAGACTGTAATGCTAACATTCTATTGTCTTTAGGCCTTAAAGCTTGACTCCTAGGGCGTTAATACCTAAATGATGAAGGCTTATAGGTCCTGGATAACCTAGATGCAGATGCCATAGTTATACATTACCTTTTGCATCTGGGCGAATGTCTCTTAACGATGCTCTACGCTTTCGTTGGCGGTGTAGTAGTTGGCTTGTATTAAACGCTGATAGACTTCCTAGTTAGATGTATTTAATAGTCTATTATCTATAATATTCTTCTATTTAATATAGGATTGTATCATCCTTCTGAACTAGAAGATTATTATTTCCTTTATTATCCCAGAAGTACCCTTGCTTTTAAAGTAGATGGAATAACACTAGATTTGTATTAAAGTCTATATAAAAGGCAACGTCCTTAAGACGTAGGATTCCCTTGCTCTTGTCTGGTTTTGTGACTTAGATGGTAATATTGCTGTAGCCTAATATAGGCACTTCTGAGCTGCCGGTAATGATATATTTGTGTCTTAGAGCTTTCCTAAAGTTATAAAAACAAGAGAGGTTATTAAAGATGTGGAGAGTAGTTCCTGAGTCCAGAATAGTTAATAGCTTTAGTGGATGGAGTTAACTGGTGTAATATAATTCTAGGAATATCGCATTAGCTTCTTCCTTAATCTTAACTATCTTATAACTCTTCTCGTCCTGTTATTGTTAAGCCTTATCTTCTTGTTTTTTAAGTCTGATCTTTGTAACTTGGTTAGTAAGATTCTTATTCTTTTCTACCTTCTTTAGCACTCTTTTAATGCGAGTATCTTTAATTATAACTCCTTCGGGTCTCTTGTCTTTAAATAAATACTAATAGTCTTAAAGGGAATGTCCTCGTTTCTCGCACGCCAAGCACATAGGTAGTAGCTTTTTGCGGGACGTCTCCTTATCTACTAGTAACCTGGCTCTCTTTAAGCGTCTAGTGCATGTTAAGGTTACTTTCCATAGACCTTTAGTAGTATTAGAGTAATCCATCGTGGCTTGCTCTATAAAGTCTGCATTAAAGGTACTCCCTCTTATAGTAGTATTGGCTTTCTTTAAGGGTATTCTAAGTCCTTCTTATAGCTCCTTTACTACTCTGCGGTATTTAGAAGATCTTAACTTCTAAGGGTTATTTAACTTGGTAGTATACTTCACACAGTAGGCGTTGCTAAATAGTTGAATAACTTCTGCCAAATCTTGAAGCCAGATTCCATTGGACATTTAAGGGATCTTATACTTCTCTCCTAGTACCATTGCATGTTCCCATTAATCTAACCACTGATTCAATTTTAATAAGTATTTAAACCCCTTAAGGGCTTCTATGTACTGGTGTTGTACCTTCTTTCTAATAAATAATAAGGTAGGTTCTGTGTTCTCCTTTAATTAGGATAGCCATTCTTTAACTATTAAGGAAGGGTTAAGCAATAGCTTCTTCTGGATTAATACTATAGACGTGATTTAGGTGCGTATCTGTTACAGATGCTCTTCCTATTTTAGGAAGTACCTTATGTCCTAGTCGTAGTATCGTCTGCTATTCTCATACGCTTTCTATTAATTCGTCAAGAGCTGTGCATATATGGTTGCATTCTCATTAAAGTCTATAACCTTTGGAAGAGGTGGTTTTTTAAGTAGACCTTCTTGAGGTGCTTCTATAGCTGGGTCAATGTGGGCCTAAATTTGCTAATCCATAAGGGCTTGTAGTTGCCAGATCTATTGCTCCCAGTCTTTTAGTTTATTGAGGATGATTATGGTCAACAAACTTAATATTGGTGGAGTTATTTTAACTAATAGGCAAAGGGGAATTAAGATAGAATTCGTCATTAGGATCGTCCTTGTCGTCAGAATCGTCCTTTAATAATTAAGGTAGGATTTCTCATGGAATCTCGTGGAATCTCGTGGAATCTTATAGAAGAATCGTCCTGTGATAATTGAGGTAGGATTTCTATCAGAGTCTGCGTCTTAACGATAAGGTGTTAGAGTCTAACAATAAGGTAGAATTTCTTTAAATAATTGAGAAATAGCTGAATAGCTTCTTGAGTCGGCGGACCGGGCTTATAACTGTCACGAAGTTCGTGTAGAGCAGTTCATTAATGAAATGGGTTGATAGATTGATGATCTTGTATCGTCTCTTTTTGACTTTAATCTGACGTGTCTTCAGTGATGTGTCTTTGTGCACGTGACTCGTGCACGTGACCCACGCCTTTAGAGAATATAGATTATCTGACAATACTAGTTTAGCTATCTCTTTAAGGTAATTATAAAGATTTATTAACGTCTCTATTCTTTCTTTAGCTATACTACTTATCTTTTTTACTTAATATAGTAATAGCGATATTCTTGGCTTATACCCGTAATTCGCCTTAAAAGGTAATATGCCTATCCCTTTCTATAGTATTGCATTATATGCAAACTATATAACTAGTAATAACAATACCCAATTATTCTGTATATAATTAACATAATGCCTTAGATACTATTCTAACGTTTAGTTTAGTCTCTTTATTTAACCATCTATCTATAGGTAATATACTGTTAACGTTGCTACTTAAACCCCTTATTCGGCCAAGAATACCTCCTAGAATGCTACTATAAATCTTAAATCTCTATCTAATATAATTTTGTCTAGTGCTCTGTATCTTATAAACACTTCCTTAATATAGATTCTAGCTATATCTTCTACGGATATTTCTTCTATATACGCTATAAAGTAGCCCTACTTAGTTAACTTGTCCACTATTACTAAGATTGCGTTATAATCTTATCTAGTAATAGGATCTTTTAACTTTAGTAACTTTATAATAAAGTCCTATAATATAACCTCCTATAGTCTTTCTGGTATTTTAATAGGTTATAGCTCTCTATACAGCTTATGCCTTATTAGTTTATTTCTTTAGCAATCTAGATATTCCTTTATAACTTGTCTTACTAGTCCCTATATTCCTTAAATAATATACTCCTTTTAAAGTCTTAACACTAAGCCTATAGCTCCATTATATCCTTAAGTCATTCCCTTATAGAATTCCTTAATAAACTCTTTTGTAATTGTCTTAGGTATATATATAGCCTCTTAGTACTTATATTGCTCTAAGTCTAGATCCTTACTCTATACTTCTTAAATTCTCTATATCCAATTACTTTCTAGTAATTTGTAGATCTAGCTAACTTCTTTTATTACTACTATTTTTAGATAATTATACCTAATTAATCCGTCTTAATTTTTTTATAAGATTAGACTTTTGGAGCTCTTGCTGCACCCGGCCTAAAAAGACCAAACCAACTAAAAGAACCCTGAAAAACACCCTGATAATCCCCTAAGATACATGCATTATAGGGAAGGCACAGGTGGAACAATAGTAGTACGTAGTTACGCGCGACCGCCAGACCTATACCCAATAATGGCCCCCCATAACAATAATAAGGACGGGTAAATACTATACTAGAAAGCGGAAATACCCTAATTAAAAAGGCATCTAATAAAATATAAAGCCTATTAGATGCATCTAATGTCCGGAACTATGGGGGAGCATCTGTTAGCTATTATAAACTAATATAGCTAGCAGAATGGCTCTAGTCTAGTAAACCTTAGGCACCCCTTCAGCAAACCCTTAATTAAATCCTCTAACAGCTAAATAAAATTAAAGATAAACAAAACTCCCTCTAACAGGCGAACCGCACCTAGGCCGCCGTAGCTGCGCTCCTATAGCACAGGGAACCTACCCCCCTAAAGATAACAACTGAGTATATAATTATAATACAACCAAATACAGAAAAGGCAGAGGAACTTAGGGGATAATTAGAAACAGAAGTTCTTATAAAGATTCGCAAGGAGGTCTATAACACCGTCGCAGTCTAACACCTTAGGAGTAGAGACATTAGAGTTACCCTAAAGGACCAATAGGCAAAGGAACGGGCCGTAAAGGTAGGGGACAGGCTAGAAGAGCGTATTAGCATAAAAATGCTTTATAAAGATTACCTAGTTAAAGTCCTGTCGGTTCCCATAAGCCTTAGGGTAGAAAGGGGACACTAGGCAGACAATATAGCAACTATATAGGAGATAGTAAAATAAATAGAACGCCTTATACTAGGACTTATAATTACCCAAATCTAATAGCTTTAATAGGAAAATATAAACCAAGCATATAATAAGAACAATAAGAGAACATAAGGGGCGCCAAAGACTTACTAGGGAAATGACAGACAAACACATAGCTCCCTTATTATTAGCGTATATATACCAGGAATGTAAAAACTCCTTATCTAAAAAGGAATAATTATAAATGGCCTTATATATAATATAAGGCTTTATAACCACAGACTACGCCTAGAACAATGTTATCGCTATATATAATAGGGACACACCCAATCTATATACGCAGCACAGGTGTGCTGCAGCCACTATACAGGCCCCTATAATATAAGACAATGTATAAATTAAAACCAAATAAAATACGCAAACTATTACCAAAGCACACATAAGGCGTGGGAGAGAGAAGACTGCATTAAATACAGGAGACGGAAGGAAAGGGCTTAATAGCTACAGGAATAACTGCACGCTAGGTTATATAAATAGAAACAATAGGCAATAAGCTAGGGGGACGCAGGTATCTTCCTAGCATTTCCTACCTTTAACACTAGGGGGCTAAGCTAGCTATCCCAAGCCTTAATAGGCTAAAAGCAACGCCGTGTAACATTACCAGACCAAATAGGGACATAAAGGATATATAGAACACAAGGGAGAGGACGCCTAGTAGAAAAACCCCCATAGACAGCTATAGCAAGTTTAAGGCTAGGACAATTAAGAATTAGATTTAACGCGGTAAACACAATATATATAGCTGGCTTATAAGGGGCATATAGCCAACTAGCGAGAACGGGGGAAGAACCAGAGGTAATAACAGACTTAGATTTAGAAAGGCTAGTAGGAACACAAGATACAGAAATAGAAAGCTTTATATAAAATAAGTAGTAGCCAGGAAGCAAATATAGGAGATAAAAGTTCTAAACATTTTAGAGAAAGTAAAAACGGAAGAAGCGAGGAGCGAAGGAGAGGTAAAGAACCCCCACTAGGGGTCCGCCACTTAACTATTATATAGTATAACTGCAGCAATACAAACCACCATCTAGTAAGGCCCCTACTAGACAGTCTAGACCTAGAGAAACACTATATTCTTGCTATATAAGAGCCGTATTATAATACCTACACACAATTAATATACTGCCCCTGAGGATTTTAGCTCCTATATAAACCAAAAGCAGCTATACGCGTATGCTTTATAATTAGTAAAAATATCAGCCTTGCCTTATAGTTATAGCAGGCAGTTAACCCAGATATTACAGTTATAACTATCCAGATATATAGGGGACTAGTATAAATTATTAATGTCTATAACCCTAGGGTCGAAGGGGTAGCACAAATAGAGAATATTATATCTATAATAAGCTTGCTAGAAACTAAACACGCGGAGTCTATTCTACTAAGAGATATAAACCTCCACCACCTATAGTAGGGGGGTATTTATATTGCTGCCAATTAACAGGCAGAGTGCCTACTAAGAGCTATAGATAACGGGGGCCTTAAGCTAGCTACCCCCCCAGGTGCAATTATATAGTAATAGGGCACCGCCAAAAGTACAATTAACCTTATAATTATGGACAAAAACCTATACTAGAGACTTAAAAGGTGCTCCCCTAAAGAAGAATAGGCACTTACCTTAGACTATATCCCTATCCAGATACAACTAGATCTGGATATTAAGGCGCAACCAAATAGTAAAAGATACGCAATAAGGAAGCTTAACATAGATAGCTTTTTTAATACAATTAAACAATAACTTTAAGACCTAGAAGAAATCCACCTAATACTAAACAAGCAAGGCTTATTAGCTACCCCTAAGGAAATTAATTAAAGACTAGAAAGGATCCAGGTAGTAATTAAAAGTAGGCTAAAAGAGCACTGTCTAGTTTTAAAACCAGGCCCCTACACGCAACACGCATGGTCCATATAGTGCGTGGCCCTTATAGCTGGCCAATAACGAGCAAGAAGGAAATATATAAGTAGCCATAATTCTAAGGACGAGAGATAATATAAAGACACAAGAAACCAGCTAAAGAATACCCTAAGAAAAGAAGCAAGGAATAACTAGAGATAGTTTATAAATAAATATACTACTAACCCGAGTCTCCCCTATAACAAGGGCCTTTGGACTATAGCGAAATAGGTAAAGAAAAAGGCGGGACGCCTAGTAGAAGATCTATACCTACTACCCCTATAAAGAGCAGGCAAACCATAGGCTATAAGCAACAATAATAAGAAGGCAAAGATTCTTATAGAAAGATTTTTCCCTTAACTGGCTCTAGTAGACCTTAGCGACATTACTAGTAAAACACTAGTGACTCGCCTAAGGGTTAACAGCGACATAATAACTAAAGAAATGGCTAGAACTATTAGCCGCCTCTTAAATAACACAGCACTAGGACTAGATGGGATTCTAAACAAAGTCCTAAAGACCTATGGACCACTTATAGTATCTTAGCTTATAGACATAGCTAGAGTATGCTTTGTAATAGGCTACTACCTATAACTTAGAAGATCTATAACGACAGTCGTTTTATAAAAAGAAGGTAAAGTAGACTACTTAATCCCAGGAAGCTACCGCCCTATTGCCTTAGAAAACACCCTAAGCAAGATTTTAGAAAAGGTTATAGCGGACTATATAGCAGATATGGTAAAGGAACACGCCCTACTACCACAAAGCTAAATAGGGGCAAGAAAGAATCGCTTAACGCTATTAGTACTTATACTACTCGCTACTACCATTAAAACTGCATGGGCTATACGAAAGGACTTTATAGTATTAATACTTAGCCTAGATATTAGTGGCGCCTACAATAATATACCCCATAAGCGTCTCCTATACATCCTTAGGGCAAAGGGCTTCCCAGAATAGATTATTTAATTTATTTAAGAATTTATAGGCTAGAAAGAAATATTACTAGTCTTTAGTAGATACTAGAGCCCCCCTATCGCAGTTATAATAGGAATACTATAAGGATTACCTCTATCGCCTATACTCTTCCTCTTCTTTGTAAGCAACCTGCTTGATACCTTTAAGAAAGGGGCGACCTAGGGGATAGGCTTTATTAATAATACAAACCTAATTATATATAGGCCAACAGCCGCAGAGAACTGTAGGACACTAGAGAAAGCCCATAACACCTATATAAAATAGGCAAGACGATATGGAGTCTAATTCTTACCAAAGAAATACTAGCTAATCCATTTTATAAGAAAATATAACCAATCTGCAGATCTTTAGCATACAATCTATATCTAAGGCTTTAGGGGTTAACCGGTTTAAGGCCTAAGGGTATTAGGAGTATAGGTAGACAGCAAGCTCTAATAGAGCGTATATGCGGCGCAAGCGGCCCATAAGGGCTAAGCATAGTATATCGCTATATCCAGGATCGTTAATTCTATATAGGGTCCATGCTTCTAGAGGTTACGCCTACTATATACAGCAGTTGTCCGGCTAACCATAACGTATAGATCTAGCATTTGGGCCACTAGAGAAACCAAGAAAGGCCCCCCTAAATCACTCCTTAAACCACTCTAAAAGGTCTAAACAGCCTGCCTTAGGAGTATAACAGGCGGGTATAAGCGAACAGCCACAGTACTACTTAAGAAGGAAGCCAATATTCCCCCCCTATAACTATATATTGAAGCCGATGCAATGCAAAGGGTGTAAAAGGAACGCAACTCTAATGTTATAAAGTATATCAAGACACGCCTAAATAAACTATAGAGGGACCCTAGGGTGCCCTATAGGAGAAGGAACCAACAACTCCAAAGTAGGGAAGATATATTAGGAAAACAGGTAGAGAAAGCAGAAGAAGAATAGTACGGCGCTAGGGCCTAGGCCTATATAGAGGAGAAAAAAAGACGTGTAAGAGGCTAGCAAAGACAACAGTAAGGGAGAGAAAGGAGCTAAAGTAGAGTATAAAAGAGTACTGGAAAACTATCTACCGCAACACAATACTAGTTAGACCGACGCTAGAGAGACGAATAGGAGTTAAAGGTATAGAGGTAGACTTAGGTAAGGGGAACCCAAGCCATAGCATAGGTAATACTATGGGGGGTAAATACCTAAGGGCTCTAAGAGGGCCTAACAAAGGCGGAAAATACAATAGCAACACTCTTAAGGACAGGAATAATAGGACTAAAAGATTGGCTTTACTGGGTAGGTATCCTAGTGGGTAGCCTAAGGTATAAATATAGCTGGCTAAGATAGACACTAAAACACGTAATACTATTATACCCCTTACGCACTAGCTGAGAAGCAATGCTCTTAGCAGCTGGCACAGAAAACTATAATATACTACTCTTAATATAGAAAGGCCTTAAGGCGGCTACCCGGTGGCTTATTAGCTAAAATATGCTAGACCAGTTCCAGGTTGCAAAGGAAATAGTAATAGAAGACAAAGGGGCGAGTAATAGGCGCCCCCTAATAACTCTACAGGAGTAGAGTACAGTGTGTAATACTAGCGCGTCCGTAGGTTTGTTACAGCAATAGTAGTTCCCAAGGAGGTCAAAAAGTAAGGTAGTAGAGCACCACTGGTGACTTATAGGCGACTCATAAGCGAGCCCTAAAAGGCGGGGAGATGGATTACGGGGTTTTCTCAAATAGAGTTTTCTCCCTATATATATATAAGGAGTAGTCCGCGTGGGCCCAACAGGGATCCAAATCGGACATTAAGCAATGAATAATAATAATTTTTTTATAATATAGCCCCTAATAGTTTCTTATCGTTTTATAGTTCCGCCTTCTTACTAAGTGCGTCTGCCCTCGTGTTTTTAGTACCCTTAGTATACTAAATTTCGAAGTAATATTCTATAAGCGTTTCCACCCATTTAACCTATCTATAATTAAGTTCCTTTATTATTAGGAATCCTGTTAGGTTCTTATAGTCCGTCTTAACTATAAATAGTCTCTCTATGCCTTATAAGAATACTCTCCACTTTTTAAGTGCTGTAACTATACCTAGCAACTCCTTATTATAGATGTCGTAGTTTAGTTCTAGTGGTGTTATCTTCCAACTATAGTATGCTACTAGATGCTATCCGTCTAAATACCTCTATAGTAAGCACGCTTTTAGTGCAAAGTCTAATACGTTTATTTCTATAACCGTTTCTAGCTTCGGCTAGTAGATCTTAAGGATTGGATCTTAGGTGAATAACTTCTTAAGTTCCCTAAATAACTTCTTTTACTTATTACCCTATACCCACAGTTTCTCCTTTTTTGTAAGTCTCGTAAATAGCTTAATACTTTTTAACTACTGTGCTATAAACCTTCTATAGTAATTGTAAAACCCTAGAAACAATCTTAACTATATAACATTCTCTAGTTCCTACCAACTTACTATAGCTTTAACTTTCTTTAGGTCCATACTAATTTTTCCTAGTTTAATAATAAATCTAACAAAATCGGTCTTCCTAGTAAAGAACTCGCATTTCTTAATTGCTACTAACATCTTTTCTTCTTATAGTCTCCTTAAGACCTACCTAATATATTCCCTATATTCTTCCTTACTTACTAAGTAGATAATAATAATATTAAGGTATACCATAACAAACTTATTAAGGCGTTCTCCTAACATACTATTAATTCGTTTTTAAAACGTTACTAGTGTATTTATAAGCCCAAACTATACTACTAACGGCTTATATAGTCCTTCCTTTAACCTAATCTAATAGTATACCCACCTCAGATCTATCTTTATAAAGATTTTCGCGTTGCCTATCCTATTTTAGATTTCGCTAATTAAGGGTAAAAGATATCTATCCTTCTTATAATGCTGTTTAACTATCTATAGTTAATGCATATCCTAAGTTTTCCGTTTTTCTTAGGGATAAACAATACTGGATAACCCACTAATAACTATAATGGCCTAATATATCCCTTTTATAAGTTCTCCTAGATAAACTCCTTAAGCGCTACTAACTTGGTTTTAGTAAGCTTATAAATTAAAAAGAACTTTAAACTAGTTCCTGGTTCCAATTCTATCTTATAGTCCTATACTGTATATACTAATAGCTTTTTACTTTCTGGGCTCTATAACCTTTTACTATACTTATAGTATTTTTTTAGTATATAACTTAAGCCTCACTTAGTCTCTTTATACGTCGCTCCGACTTAGTACCATACTATCTTAGTTTGCTGTCGCGTCTTACGTCGTTATATATCCTTAATACTGACCTAACATATAACCTAATTAATCCTTAGATTGTACTTTTGTAACTAAGGCATTCCTAGTATTACCTTATTCTTTCCTAATAGTAGGATATTAAAAGACATCTTAACTGGTCTTCCTTTAATGGTTAACTAAATCAATCCTATCTTAAGATTAATAATACCTCCTCCATAGGCTATTAAATCTCCTAAAATTATTATTAATAGGTATAGGTGTTCCTTCTGCCTATACAGTAACCCCATCCTTTTTACTACTACTAGTAATATATAGTTTCTTATTACCCCACTATCTACTAGTGCTTTAAACTTCTAATCTTACCAACTAACTCTTAAATTTAGATGTTGTTCTATAATTCCTTTAAGGGTCTAAGGCTCTACTACTAGCTCCCCCTAGTCCTATAGGCCTCCGCTTTTTCTAACTATTAACTATTATTCCTTAACTATACTTAGTCCTTCTATGGTCAATACTTAGTTCTTTTCTTTTCCTTTACGTACTATAGACAAGTATTCTCTAGGCACTCCTACCACTATTATCCCTCTAGGCACTCTTCTATAAGGAACCTTCCTGGTTAAAGTATTAAGTCCCCTATCTCTTAAACTTCCACTAGGTGCCAACCATATATATACTTTATATCCCTATATTACTTTTCGTCTATTATTTAATATATCCTTATTAGATACTTCTAATACTTATCTTTAGGTGTTTAGTACATGTTGCATATATTATCCACACATATAATCCATGCCAGTGTATAATACGCTAGGTGCTTTAGGTCTACTCTTAGTTTAGCTTTATCCTTAAGTTTAAACCTCTCCCGCATTAATCTAAACGTTGCTATATTATTTACTAGTACCAATACTTATATTATCTCTCTCTAGTCTATAGCTTATTTTTCTAAGTTTTTTAACGTTATAATCAAGGCTTCTTTAATGTAACTTATTTATCTTTCTAATATAGCCTAATCTGGTATAGCCCTTTGGTCTATTTATATACAGAAATCTTCCTACTCATTATTTCCTTATTGCTTATACCACTTATAATATAGCTTAGTAAGTATCTCTTTATTACTATATTATTACAACCTTTAGTATATTATTCTGCAAATCTAGTTAGAATCCCTAGATCCTCTTCTTATTCTAGTTTATCTAACTACTTAGCTCTTAGCGTTCCTACCCTTGGCCTATTTATAACTTTCCATACTGGCGCTCTGTCCCTTATATATCCTAGTATAGCTAATCTCTAGTCTAGCTTTTATTCTTATTATACAATAATTTATTGCCTAAACTTATCCATACTTTCTTATTTTCTACATCTTATAGTTAGATCCTTAAAGTTACCTTACTTCTTAATCACTATATTAACCTTTTAACTTCCAGGCTAAACACTATATTTACCTACCATGGACCTTATTTATTCTTCAAAATCTTAGTTCCCTAAAAATCTACATCCCGTGCTTATTTGTTTGTCTTTAAACTAAGCTACTACTCTTTGTAACAGTGCAGTGTAGGTGAATTGAATGAGCGACTTAATTGTAAATGGAGATCTAAAGTGTCCATATATACACGAGGAAGGTATGGAAATAAATGGAAGGGGAGACGAATACGTAAGCAAAACAGCGTGATACGTAAGTGATACGTAGGCGATACGTAGGCAATACGCAGATAAAACAGTGGTGGTTTGGCAGGGTACCGTAGTCGGTTACACTCTTTCCTATCGGTTTTCGTCCGTTATGGGTCCTTAGGTATATCTTATCTCTTCTTAAAAATCTTAAGCATCTCTTATCTCATCTTAAGAATCTTAAGCCTTTAGCCTTTTATCTTTATTAAGTAGTAAGCTAGCACTAGTAGTTGTCTACTTACTTAATCGTCTCTAAATATTACTCCTTCCGTCTCGCGAAGCGATGGATTCCGTATCTAGCGGTGTTATAATACCCGCTACTAAACCGCGTTCTATAGTAGTCTTAGTCTCTACTTCTATTACGTTATTAAGGTTTAGGTACTCCTAGTTAGTCCCTTTTACTTCCTCATCGCTATTAATTAATAAGTACTCTAACTTTATTATTACTATTACTAATCTTTATCTGTATATTACTATAATATCTTAATCTAGCTTATAGAGTTAATCTTATTCTTTATCTAACTCTTTAGTTCCCTTAAATTTTCTTAACTCTAGCTCTTACAGCCAATAGCTTGCGCCGTACTTAGCGTCTTTATAAATTCGGTATGCGTTATTATAATAAAACGCAAAGTGTCTAATTAAATACTCCTTAGTCCCACGAAACATTCTTATATCTATATTATTGTACTCTAATAACCTAGTGCCCTTTACCACGTGGTTGCTCTAACTACCTCTACAGTCTTTAGCAAAATAACCCTATTTTCCACAATTTATATAAGCTCCTTTTTTAAACCATTCTTCTTATTATAGAGTCCGCCTAAACGTCTTCTACTACTAAGATCCCTAGTTTAGCCTTTACTCCTTAGTCCTATAATTACTTAATCCTTAACCTCTAGGTTTCCATAGTTTCTTATTCTATCTTCTAGATTTTTTAGTGCCACTTAAGTCCATTAGCTCTAGCCTACTATTCTATAGTTTTTAACTCTGCGTCTGTTAATATATACTCTACGCCTTATATAATTATAGAACTCTATCTTGCCCTTTCTTAGCTTATTCCCTTTAATAAATCCTATTATTAATCTTTATAGACTAATCTATTAAGTCTCTTAAAGTCTCTGCGTCTTCTATTAGGATAATCACATCCTAGACTTTAGCCTTAAGTCCCTATTTATACTATACTATTAGTGCCTTATTATTCTACTTAACTTATATTATAAGTATCTAAAACTGCGTTATATACTTAATTACTAAACTGCATTATACTAGGTTCTAAAGTTTTCTTTCTACTATAGTTATTACTTCCGGGTCTCTAAATATCTGCGTTAGCCTCTCTATAAACCCGTTCTAACTAGTAAATATAAACCATACTTCTTAGTTAGTAGTTATTATTCCGTTTATCTGGACTTTGGTAAAGTAAAGTTTAAACTACTTAAGTACTCTTCCGGTTAAGAACAACCCTATATACGCCACTTAGTCTACTAGTATAGCTAGCTTTACTCCCTCCTGTATAACTTTAAAGTGCATTTATATAAGAAACCCTTTAAGTTTCAACTTCTCCCCTAAGAATTGTTTAATTAAGGGTAGCTTAACCTTAGCTACTCTAATTCCATTAATTCTTTCTTTAAGTATTCAATTATTGTCTATTAATTAGTTAACTATTTCTTATAACTAACCCACCGTAACTAGCTGCGAATCCGTATCCCTTATACTGGTGTCTCCTCCGGACCCTAAGGTCGTAGCTGCTGTAGATAGCGTTATAACTAGTGCTTTTAGTAGCATATTATTCGACTTTATTAATACCGTAACCTTAGTAGTGAATATATAACGAAGCCTTGTGGGAAATACCACGGTTAACTCACTAATAGGCTAAGTGTATAGGTAAACAGAAAGTCAACAATATAATAGTACAGCTAGTAACTGGTAGAGTGGTTACCTAATAGATTAACTCCAATTGTTTCTAAAATTCACTATAAAGAAAGAACTATCTAGGTAGGAACTATGGTCCTTTAAATACACATCCTAACTCCTAAAAAAGTCCTTACTCTATCCGCTCTATCTGCTCTACTTACTCTATTACAGATCTTATAGATCATACAGATCACACAGATTATATTACGTAACCTCGGTTACCATTCCTCGTCACATAGTTCTACCGGATCCATCCTGGACCGTGCCTGTATCAACTAACTAGCTTCCTCCGACTCTTCTCCATATAGTCATAACATTGTTCTTAAAGCGTCCGTAACAAATTAGGTCCTTTAACGCCTAGTAAGGCTTTAATTTTATTATAGCGTCTATAGGGTTACTGCCCCCGTTAATCCATTTAATCTCTACTATCTCTCTTCTCTTATATAATTATTGTAAACACATTAGGTTAACCATAAGTCGTTTTTTTATATTATCCCAAGTTTAACTAAGTAGTTATATAGAGATTTTAAATCGGTATAAAGGATAAGCGGTAGTTGTTTAAGTTATAGGATTTTCTTAATAGTTACTTTAATCGCAGCTCTGGTGTTAAATCTATAGGCCATTCTATATAGTTTAAATGCTAAGACACTTTATATAACTTGCTTGCATTTAATAGATAACTAATAGAGGATATTAGCCCTATTATCCTTATCCGCGAGTATAATAATAAAGCCGATCTAAGAAGAGAGGTTATAGTTATTGGCGAAAGACGAGTCCGTAAATATTATTAGCTTAAAAATACTTATATTAAGTTATACAAAGCGAAGTCCTTAGGAGGGATTATTAATTTGCCATTGCAGCCATTTATTAAGCTACTTCGCATATTCTTCTTTTAGGTTAACAACTTATGCTATAAAGGAGAGGTTAAAGGCAGCTTCTAGTTAATAGACTGTGGCGATATAGGCTCCTCTTACTCTCTAGGCAACGTACTAGTCCTTTAGTATAACTGCCTTATGGACTTCCCCTTTAGAGCTAGTTAGGTTTATAGCCTTTATAGTAACTAACTTTAGGTTCTAGCATTAACGTTCCTAGGTAAGGGCTATTAAATCTTTTTCTTACTTAATATAGCCTCTATTAAACTTAATTAGGGTATTTAACATAAGCTTCTCTCTCTCTTTTGCTAGAAACTTTACCTCCTAAAGCCTAGCTTTTTTAGCCTCTATAAAGGTTTATTAGCAAGGAATAGTATATTATTAGTTTATAATCCTATAATTCTAAAGCTATTGCTATTCGTATATAATAAATAGGGGTTATATATTAACTAGATTATCTATAGCTTATTAAGGTGGTAATGGTAGTATATATTAAACTAATGGTTATTAGCTTCTGGGACACTATATAGTGGTTTAATAACTCTTAGAATTAATCCATTCTTTAGTCTAAGTTCTAGTAGTAAGCATACAAAGAAGTCTCTATTTAGGTAGGTACTGGACTATATATAAGCTTATAAGATATTGCGCATGTATAAAGAAGCTGGTCTTCTTTTATTTCCCTATAGGGTTGCTATAAGTACTAGGATAATTCTCTAGCTAATACGTTAAATAGTTAGTAACTATATTAGAACTAGATCTTTACCGTAGTCGCTATAGGCTTATATAACCAGTCTAGACTTCTTAAAGGCCTTATCTATTCTAGCGTTCTTAATCTTATTAATAAACCTAGAGTTAAAGATTCTGATTCCTTTTGGGATATCTACTATATTAATAAATTTAAAGATACCTTTCTTAAGTAAACTATTTATCTCCTTGCGTTATAACTCTGTAAATAACAATAAGGTATACTTAAAGGCCATAGTATTAGGTTTTGTTAGGCTGTTGTTAATAAATATTAATATATCTGCAATGTTTTGCTAGGACTTTATTAGCAATTATTATGTTTGTTTTAATCTTTAGGGAAGTATACTAGCTACTAGTTCCTTAGTTAGTTCCTCCTCTAGTTCCTTATTAGGTTCTTTTAGTTTAGGTTATAGGTATAGCTTTACTACTATAGTCCTAAAATTAGTAGGTCCGCTAGGGAGCTATACCTTATATATCTCTCTATTAATTCCAAGCAACTTAAATAGGCTAGTCTATTTACCGCTCTATCTAGTATTGCCTTTATGCTATATAAGTACTTTTAAATTAAAGGGGAGGTTGTGGATTATGGTAATAGATGGGCTGTTTTGTTGGTTTAGTATATTATTAACTTACTTCTTTACCCTAATCCTTATAATCCCCTCTGTTACCTTCTTTATGGCTACCGCTCGCTATATAATAGAGGATGCTAGTAGGTTAAGTTTGCTTATTTAAGGGTAGGCACTAAAGATGAGACGTGTTAGGACTAAGCTATTTAGGCTAGCTGTGTTATTAGCGGCCTTTACCACTATTTATAAAGCTAGTTCTTTAGTTATTTCTAAGTCCTACAGCTTCTTTATAATCATTTAGTATACTCGGCGTAGTATTAGATAAGCCTTTTCTACTATTCTAATAGACCAGTAAGCTTCTACTAGGACGCTCTTGGTTAATATGGCTATTGCTATAGTATACTGTTAAAACTTCTTACTTATAAAGTTCTTCCCGGTATTATAGGTAATATAGTTAGGTAGTCCGATATAGGTATTAATTTAGCAGAGTTATAGGGTATCCTAGATATGTTTTGCGGAGATATTATATAGCCATCTTACGGCTTGAAATCTGGTAGCTTTATTAATTATATAGAGGATAGGGCTTTTATTAATGTATATAATATTAATAAAAATAGAATGTCAGGTGAAACCTAAGTAGATAGTTATATAGCCGCAAGGTACAGGCGACCCTGGGGCGACTCAGGGGTGACTCGCCTGTGAGGCACGTGCAGGGCACGTGCCTAGGGAAAACCCTTCCTACCTCGCATACAGACTCCTTCTTTTCCCTTAAGGATTTGTCTGTATATATAATATACTCTATTATTCCATTATTAAGCTCCCTATCTACATCCTTACCTTATATTTAAATCCTTACCAATCCCCTTGGGAGGATAGCCGGTTTAATTTTTCTATAATGCCTCTAAAAAGAAAACCGACGCCTATACCTAATGGTAATACGCTAACAATACAACCGCTAAACGCCTTAGGATCTAGTGTAGACGAAACCGCTAGAAATATACTAGTAGAATCTAAGCTACCTTCTAAACCTTAAAACGATTAGCCACCTGTAAACGCTAGAGACTAGTTTAACTTATATACCTAGGCTTAATAGGAGCTTAGTAAAATTACTAGTGCCCTACTAAATACTGCTAACACAAAGGAGCTAGATAAGCTGGCTAAGAAAATAGCTAATTTACGGAGCATTATTGATTTAATAAAGCCTTCCTGTCGCCTCTCTAGTAAAGAGTACGAGTTATATAGTAAATGTATACGCTAAACAAATTTTAACGCCCTGGTTAAGAAGTTACCACCTAATATTAGCGGTATTACTTAACAGTATTTCAACCGCTAAATTGCCGCAGTTAAGAACTAATTTAAGGTTAATAACGCTAACTATAACTATAAGCAACGCACGCATTGGGCCATTAAAGGTCTTATAAAAGAGAAGATAATCGCCTAACTAGTTTATTGCCGGCTAGGCACTAAAGATAAAGGTCCTTTACTATAGGATAAGTTTAAAACTATAGTCTAAGACCAGATTAGGAACCCTATAGTGAGACGCTTTAATAACGCTACTATATACTATATGGCTGTTATAAAAGAGAACTAGAGGTTTAACGTCTTCCTAGCCTATATACGTAGCTTAAAGGACCTCTTCTTATATACCCCTTTTATTAATCCTAAGTAATAGGTAGACTTTTAGTTCTTATATCTCCTAGCCTACTTATAAGTAGAGCTCTTCCGCTAGAACTTCGCCTAATAGGTAAGAACCGCTAAGGACCTCTTTAATAAAATCCGCTATATAGAGCAATTGCTTAATACTATAAAGCTCGCGGAAGACCGCGTAAGCGGTAGTAGCAAATTATTATATATAAAGCGCGGTCGTAGTATAGGCTCCGTAGAGTTAAGTTTAGGGGATAGAACTTAAAAAGGGTAACACTTTAAGTAAATGTCTAGGGAGAACACCTAAAAGCCAGAGGGCTTAGGGGACCCCCTAGACGCTAGTACTACGTACGTAAGTTAAAAAAGACCTATAGGTAACTACTATAAAGAATACTAGAAGCAAGCTAGTAAAGATAAGTTAGGCCAGCTTTTAGAAAACCTAAAGCCCTAGTAGCGTATCTCTCTTAACTGTAACTAGGGCCTAATATAGAGGGAGAGAAGAAACGCATTGTAGTATATATTGCAATAGATACGCCCTAGGGTAAAGTCCGCCTACATTGCTTATACGACAATGGGTGCCAAATTAACCTTATTAACTAAGACGTCGTCTGTAGGTTTAACCTACCTATAAGCTATACGCTATATTTACATAAACCTATTGCATGTTTCCTTAATAGTAACCAGATAATAATCTGGAATGCTTATAATCTAATAGTTACTACTAGCGATTCCTAGGGTACCCCTTGCACTATTAGCCCCTAGACCTTTTAGGGTGGCTTATTTAATAGTTATAATATAGTTCTTAGATGGGATTGGCTTGCAGAAGTAGATCTATTAATTAGCTTTTAATCTAAATAATTTATCTAGGGTACTTCAGACCCTAAATGCCTCTAGATAGTTACCCTTAATACGCTCCTAACAGACATTAAAGCTGGCGAAACAGTCTATTCGCTATAGCTAGAAGATTCCCTCTTTACCCTAGTTACAAATACAATAAAGGACCTGTTGTTACTAGCAGTAAGTACCTATATAGACCCTCTAGACGTAGAGACACTAGTTATAAACATAATAAAGGACCTGTTATTACTAGCAGCAAGTACCTATAGAAACCCTCTAGTGCTAGCGTAAATTACCTTAACTTAGGGGGGAGGTAATTAAAACCCTAAAACTATTAAGTATACTATAGCAGAGCTATATGCACTCTTAGTGTAAGTATACCTGCGAAATGTATATTGGCCGCACCCTTCTCTTTACTGGCTCCCAGAAGCATACTACTATATAATAGTTGCCTTAACCTCCGTGGACCCTAGCCTACCAGATATATATAAAGAGGAGATTAATATCTTCTCTAATAAGCTAGTAAGTATACTACCTCAGAACTCTAAGTATAACTATACAATCAACTTAGAAGAAGGCAAGACACTACTATAGATACCCATCTACAACCTCTTATAGAAAGAGTTGTAGATCTTACAGGAGTACCTAGAGAGTACTCTTAAGAAGGGCTAGATTAGGCCTAGTAAGTTGCCTACTAAAGCGTCTATCCTCTTTGTACCAAAAGCAGAAGGTATAATGCGGCTATATGTTAACTACAGACGCCTAAATAAGATCACGATTAAAAACTAGTACCCCCTACCACTGGTTAGCGAACTCTTTAATAGGCTTAGCTATATAAAGATATTCATAAAGCTAGATCTTTGTAATGTATATTATAGGATTTATATTAAAAAGGGAGATAAATAGAAGACCGCATTTAAAACACGCTATAGTCACTTTAAGTACCTAGTAATGCCCTTTAGTCTTACTAACGCCCCTATAACTTTCTAAAGCTATATTAAAAAAGCTCTAGGGACCCTAGTAGATACTATCTGCGTAGTTTACCTAGATAATATTCTTATCTACTTAAATAATAAGGACAAGTACGTTAAGCACGTTAAGCAGGTACTGTGACAGCTCCGCGCTTAGGGCCTATACGCTAAACTATTAAAATATATCTTTTACACTAAGAACGTTAAGTTCCTAGGCTTTATTATTACACCTAATAGTATTATAATAGATCCTGCCCGCGTAAAAGCTATTAAGGAATAGCCTAAGCCTAAGTTCTATAGGGACATCTAGGTCTTTCTTAGCTTCGCCAACTTCTATAGGCAATTTATTTAAAACTACTCGGATACCGTATACCCCCTATACATACATCTTGCACAGGCATATTACGACCTAATATCAGATAGGGAGAAGAAGAAGTAGAAGTATAAAAAAGGGCCCACTAAATAGTATTAACCCTAGTCCTGGCCTGATAACGCTTAGTAGGCGTTTTATAAGCTACGCGCTATATTTACACAGACTCCTCTACTTCGCCACTTTAACCCTAATCTACCCCTAATAGTAATTACTGACGCTTCCAATTACGCCTATAGCAGTATACTTCTACAGCCTTTTAGGTAGGGAGATTAACTCTACTAGCACCCAATTACTTATTATAGTTAGAAGCTTACTAGCCTAGAAGTGCGGTATAATACGCATAATAAGGAACTACTTACTATAGTATAATACTTTAAGACGTGGCGCCACTACCTTAAGTACGCCGCATATATAACACGCGTGCTCTGCAATTATAATAATCTTAGGTACTTTATAACTATAAAGAGCTTATCTACTTGCTAGGCCTAGTACGCTAAGGAACTGGCTAAGTTTAATTTTAAGATTAAATATAAGCTAGGCAAAGCAAATCCTGCCAATACACTATCCTGGCGCTTAAATTATGCTAAAGGCTTTAAAGATGGCAGCAAGAGGATAGTCCTTAATGCTATACTACCTATATTATAGTAAAAGTTGCGGGTTATAGGCCTTATAGGCGGCCCTAGTGCTACTACACTAAACTAGTAAGTAGTATGCGTGCAGTATACGAGTAACCCTTATAAACATAGCGCTAGCGGACTAGGGTATTCTGCTATTCTCTCTAAGACCTCCTTAACCGGCCTAATGGCGTTTAACCCTAGGAAAGATCCCTTGGCCCAGGTAACAGTCCCCTATAATAACCTAATAAGTCACCTGCGTATTATACATTACTTTACTAGCACCGACTTTACGCAGAGTCTCGTGCTATAGTAAGAGGTAGTAGTAGCTACCTTAGCTAAAACGGCGTTTATAGAATACCCCCCTAAGTTACTAGTTAATTTTATTTACGGAGTATAAGAAAGGGATGCCTTTATACGCTCTATATATAATTAGTTAACCTAGGGATAGGTTTCTACCGGTAATAAGGACTATACCCTTAATAATTAAGGACTCCTAAGGTAAAACAATAAGGTCTAGGTGCTAAATTATACACTACTATAATAGGAGATCCTTAAGCGGAATTATAATAATCCTACGGGTGGCCACTATAGATTTAACTGTACCTGCGAGGTAATCGCGCGGAAGTACGCTTGGGACGGCCTTACTAAAGATCTCCGCGAATACCTAGATAATTACAATGCCTGCTAACGCTATAAATCGCGCCGTTATAAACCCTATGGCGAGCTACAACCTATTTAGGTCCCCACCTAAGCCTAGCGACATTACTTACTTAACTTTATTATAGATCTCCCTAAGTCTAAGACTTCTAATGGCGTAGAGTATAACTCCGTCCTTATCCTTATAGACCGTTTTATAAAGCTAGTGCACTACTATCTAGTGCGTAAGATAATTAATGCTACATAACTTGCAGAACACTTATTTAGAGTCTTTGCGTAAATAGGGCCTCTAGATAATATTATTTTTAATAGGGGTAGCGTATTTACAAGTAAATACTAGAGCACTATATGCTACCATCTACACGTTTAATGTAAGCTTAGCACTGCATTCTACCTATAGATAGATAGTTAGACGGAACGTTAAAACTAGGAGCTTAAGGTATACCTATATATATTCACGAACTAGGAATAGTCTAATTAGGCCTCCCTACTTAATAAAGTAGCCTTTACCTATAACTCTAAAGTCTATACTATAATAAAGCGTTCTCCTATTAAGCTTGCCTATGGCTAGCTACTAAACATCCTAGATAGAGTCCTAAACGGCGTCTAAGACGCCTAGTAAGGTAGGGAGGGGTCTAAGTTAACAAATATTAAACTTATAGAGACGCACCTATAGCGCCTGCGCCTCACACGTAAGGTAGCGGTAGCGTTAATAATATACGCCTAACAGCTTTAGGTAAAATACTACAATTATTACCATCTGGCTAAGCATTTCGCCGTTAGTAAACGAGTCCTACTCTCTTCTAAGAATATCCGCACAAAATGTCCCTATAAGAAGCTTAACAGCAAGTTTATAGAACTGTTCTAAATCCTAAAGCGCATAGGGCAGTAAGTATATAAGCTAGAGCTCCTATTTACTATAGCACGGCTTTACCTAGTCTTTTATGTCTCCTTACTAAAGCCTTATAAGTCACGTCCTAGGTTTTAACCCCTAGCAGTAAAAGAGCTTAAAGAAGGTAGCTAGGAAGTAGAAGCAATTATTACCTACTAGGATTATGCTAGACAACCGCAGTACCTTATTAAATAGCTAGGATGGCTAAATAAGTATAATAAATGGAAATATGAGACAGAACTTAAGAATTATTAATAACTACTAGATAAGTACTGCAAGCGGAATACCCTAGCCTCGCAGCTAAAGTGTAGGCAAAAAGCAAGCACCGCTGCTAAGATATAACCTGTATAAAAGCGGAGCAGAGGATGTCCTAAGGGATTAAAGAACAAGCTAATGCTTGTAGTAAGAACTGCGGCATATATATAGGGTAAAACATAATTTATTAAGATCCTATGTAAGCTATACTCTAATATAACCTAGCTATGCTGGCGACTCGCAGGTAAGGCTATAGCGTACGCCAATAATAAAGCTTAATTTAGAAAGCACCCTTTATAGACTTAGTCCGTTACTCTATACCAGCTTAGCAGATTATTATATTAGAGAATAGGTCCACTTAACTAGGGTCTAAGACCTACTAGTAACCCGCTAGCAGTAACCTATACTAATAACTTATATACTATTTCATATATATACTATACAGATAACGCGCAAGGCTAAAGTATAGGTTAGTGGTGGATTTAGTAGGTATATAGCCTTACTATCTATAAATCTGGCTGTATATAAGTAACCTATAACCTACCTACAAAGTATATATAGTGCTACGCTAGTATAGCGTAAGGCTAAAGTAGGGTTAGTGGCGGATTTAATAGGTATACAGCCTTACTATCTATAAATCTAGCTATATATAAATAACCTATAACCTACCTATAAGGTACTAGCGACCTACTTATATAAGTGAGCTTTGGAATATTTCTGGTCTACTAAATTTAGGCAACAGTATTAAGCTCTATAGGCTCTACCCGTTAAATAGACCAATTAGGATTTTCTATACTAAGTATATAAAATTACTACTAGCTTAGTTAAATATGGGGGAATTTTAGCAAGGCAAATCTAACTAATTAGATAACTTTAACCGCCGGTTAAAGTTCCTTAATATCTTCGCGCCACGTATATATACCACCTATCCCTCTATGTGTAAAATTAAGACGCTTTTTCCCCTCTAAATTTTTTCCTTATTAAGGTTTTTTATGGGGTTTTATTAAGGCTTAAGCATATAAAGGATTGGGGACAATCCTTTTAAAGGGGGGAGTATTGTTAGGTAAAACCTAAGTAGATAGTTATATAGCCGTAAGGTACAGGCGACCCTGGGGCAACTTAGGGGTGACTCGCCTGTAAGGCACGTGTAGGGCACGTGCCTAGGAAAAACCCTTCCTATCTCACATACAGACTCCTCCTTTTCCCTTAAGGATTTGTCTGTATATATAATATACCCTATTATTCTATCATTAAGCTCCCTATCCATATCCTTACCTTACAAGAATAGTTAAAATTAGAATCTTGGTCTTTTTATAACGTGAACTTAAACCATTTAGGGGATTTGCTATATTTCTGGTAGTAGAAGCAGTACTTAGTGAGATAGTTAATAACCTGCTTATTAATGTTGTTATAGCCAGAGCGTTCTAATATCTTATATAGCTTATCTACCGATAAATATTTAAAGCAGTAGTAGAGTCGGCGGAGTTTAGTAGTAGTTAGGTAGCAAGGGTTTTAGTTAAATAAGTAAGTTATAAATAGCTATAGTAACTCTTCCTATAGCAAGAAAGGGTGGCCAAATTGGCAAACTACTAGTACTAATTTTGTTGGGGTAACTAGAACGTTCTTAAGGTTATTATAATAGACCTTTAGTATATCTATATCTACAAGACATAGCAGAAAGGGTATATCGGCCTTTATAATATAAAACTTAACATTGCTAACTGGTATATTAACTATAACGGAGCTAATAGAAGGGGTAGAACTAATACTAAACTAGACGTTAATAGCGCCAGCCTTTAAGATATTAATAACGGTATTATAGGTCTTCCTGTATATAAGGTATTATCCATAGCCTACTATTAATTTCTTTAAAGCTCTAGTGTTAATTATTACTCTATAAAACTTATTAAAGGTATATTGGCTAGTAGTAACATAGACAAATAGGTCTAAGTTATTATAGTAAGTAGTTAGGTTAGTGCCGGTAATTATATAGGTAAAGGATTAGTCCGCTAAGTCAGTTATAGTATTAATAGCTCCTTTGTGTTATATCGTTCCGAAAAAGGTAAGAAATAATTTAGTCTATTCCTAAGTTAGAGATAGTAGTAGTAACTTAATATTAATTATAAGGGCTTTTATTGCGTTATTAGTAGATTCTAAGTTAAGTTAATTATTATTATTTATTGCTTAACGTCCGATTCGGATCCCTGTTGGGCCCACGCGGACTACTCCTTATATACATATAGGGAGAAAACTCTATTTAAGAAAACCCTGTAATCCGTCTCCCCGCCTTTTAGGGCTCGCTTATAAGTCGCCTATAAGTCGCCAGTGGTGCTCTACTATCTTACTTTTTGACCTCCTTGGGAACCACTGCTGCCGTAACAAACCTATGGACGCGCTAGTATTACACACTGTACTCTACTCCTGTAGAGTTATTAGGGGGCGCCTATTACTCGCCCCTTTGCCTTCTATTGCTATTTCCTTTACAACCCAGAACTGGTCTAGCATATTTTAGCCAATAAGCCACCGGGTAGCCGCATTGAGGCCTTTCTATATTAAGAGCAGTGTATTATAGTTTTCTATACCAGCTGCTAAAAGCATTGCTTCTTAGCTGGTGCGTAAGGGGCATAACAGTATTACGTATTTTAGTGTCTATTTTAGCCAGCTATATTCGCACCTTAGGCTACCTACTAGGATACCTACCTAGTAAAGCTAATCTTTTAGTCCTATTATTCCTATCCTTAAGAGTGTTGCTATTGTATTTTCTGCCTTTGTTAGGCCCTCTTAGAGCCCTTAGGTATTTACCCCCTATAGTATTACCTATGCTATAGCTTAGGTTCCCCTTACCTAAGTCTACCTCTATACCTTTAACTCCTATTTATCTCTCTAGCGTCGGTCCAACCAGTATTGTGTTGCGGTAGATAGTTTTCTAGTACTCTTTTATGCTCTACTTTAGCTCCTTTCTCTCCCTTATATAATAGAACCTTGTAGTAGGAACTACGGTAGGTCCTATTATTAGGCTGGGTATATAGGTAAGAACAAATTAACAATATAATAACAACTAGTGGAGTAGTTGCCTAATAGATTAACTCTAATTATATTCTAAGATTTACTACAAGGAGAGAACTATCTACGGTAGGGACTAAGGTCCTTTAAATATATAACCATACTCCTAAGAAATCCTCTCTTGTATATAAGGTACGTGTTATCTGTATTAAATATAACATCCCTTCCATTTAACACAGTTAACGTGTTTAACACTATATAACCTTAGTTACTATTTCTTGTTATATAGTTCTACCAGATCCATTCTGGACCGTACTTATATTAACTAACTAGCTTCCGCCAACTCTTCTCCAAGTAGTTATAACATTGTATTTAAAGCGTCCGTAACACTATCTCCCTCCTCTTTATCTTCGTCCTTAAAGATTCCTAATATCTCTAAATCGTCTACTAGAGGTATAATATCCATTTAATTAGTCTGGTTAATATCCTTGCTTATTATACCTAAAGCTTCTTCTTCTCTTTCCTAGGTTAAGCGTTGCCTTTATACAGTTTCCTCCATACTGTTACTAGGCGAGGTAATGGCAATCCCTTACTCTCGTTGCGCTAAAGAGGGGTTAGTATACGTTATACTAGCGAGTCCTTTATCCTAACAACCCTCCTTTTACTCTAAGTGTACTAAAGCAAACGTTCAATTATCCTGCGACATTCGCTCTGTCTCTAACGCTAAGTATACACATCCTATAACTCTTAACAGTCTTTGAGTTCCCTAAGTAACTTATTATAGGGTCTCGTATTTAATCTACCGCTGTAAAGCTTAACGGTAAGCTGGCCTCTACGCTACTTAAGGTTTAACGTGCCTTAGAAGAGTCCGCACGCGTCCTTAAAGCTTAACATTTGGCTTACGCTTGTCTTTAACGTCTTAAATATGTTCGTAAGAAGGTTTATTCTAAGAAGTGGAAACTAGTCTAATAAGGTCTGTAGGAACTTAGTAACAAAAGAACTGGCTCTCCTCCTATAAGGGAAATAACTCTAAGTAGCTCAGCAATTGCTCCTCTTAGGTTCCCCTTAGGTAACTCATTCTTTAGCGATCCTTCTTTATTAATATTACCTGACCTACTTTCTTCTAATACTCCTATACCTTTCCTATAGCGTTCCTTAGGTTGCTTAGTAGTTCCTAGGTAGTCTCACTATAACCTATCCACTTTACTTTATACTACGTTTCGTTATCTACATCCTTATAACTAATAATCTTTAAAACTTACCATTTATCTTCCTTTTATCCTCTATACGTGTCTACCTTATAGACTGGTGGCTTAATATTCCCGTATGCTAGCTCTAGCATTGCGATATATTGTACAGGGTAGATCCTTATTTTGGCTAGTAGGTTTAACTTATACATAACCAATAAAATCCTTTACTTGATTTTAAAAGGTCCTAGTCTAACATAGTCTAACTTCTTGCTTAGTCGTCAACTCTTGAAATTTTTATGTAGTAGCTATACTTTATCTCCCTCCTTAAGATCTGGTCCCTCAGATCTCTTAGCGTTATAATACCTTTTTATTTGTTCTTATACTAGTTTAGCTGTTTCTTTAAGGTCTACATAAAAATTCATTAACGTCTCCATTCTTTGCTTAGCTGTGCTACTCGTCTTTTTTACTTAATGTGGCGATAACGATGTTCTTGGCTTGTATCCGTAATTTGCCTTAAATGGTAATGTCCCCATTCCTTCTTGTAGTGTTGTATTATATACAAACTATATAACTGGTAATAATAATACCTAATTATTCTATGCGTAATTAATATAATGCCTTAGATACTGCTCTAGTGTCTAGTTTAGTCTTTCCATTTATCTATCCGTCTACGGATAATATGCTATAGATATTACTGCGCGAACTCCTTATTCTGCCAAAAACACTTCCTAAAATATTGCTATAAATCTTGGATCTCTATCTGATATAATCTTGTCTAATACTCCGTGTTTTACAAATATTTCTTTTATATAGATTCTAGCAATATCTTCTGCTAATATCTCTTTAGTGCATGCTATAAAGTATCCCCACTTTATTAGCTTATCCACTATTACTAAAATCGCGTTATAATCTTGTCCTATAATAGGATCTCTTAACTTTAGTAACTTAATAATAAAGTCCTATAATATAACTTCCTATGGTCTTCCTAGTATTTTAATAGGTTATAGCCCTCTATACAGCTTATACCTTATTAGTTTATTCCTTTAGCAATCTAGACATTTCTTTATAACTTATCTTACTAGTCCCTAGATTCCTTAAATAATATACTCTTCTTAAAGTCTTAACACTAAGCCTATAGCTCTATTATGTCCTTATATTATTCCCTTATAGAATTCCTTAACAAATTCTTCTATAATAGACTTAGGTATATACGTTACTTCTCTATTTTTGTATTGCTCTAAGTCTAGATCCTCTGCCTATGTTTTTTAGATCTTCTATATCTAATTATTCTCTAGTGCTTTATAGATCTGACTTTCTTTAGTTGCTGTAATCTTTGGATAATTATACCTAATTAATCCGTCTTAATTCTTTCACAATAAAGCTCCTAATAGCTTTTTATTACTTTATAGTTTAGCCCTTCTACTTAGAGCGTCTGCTTATATATTGTCTGTACCCTTAGTATACTAAATTTCAAAATAGTATTCTATAAGCATTTCCGCCCATCTAACCTGTCTTTGGTTGAGTTTCTTTATTATTAGGAATCCTGTAAGGTTCTTATAGTCCGTCTTAACCATAAATGGTTTCTTTATACCTTATAAGAATGCTCTCTATTTCTTAAGTACTGTAACTATACCTAATAACTCCTTGTTGTAGATGTTATAGTTCAACTCTAGTGGTGTCATCTTTTAACTATAGTATGCCACTGGGTGCCATCCGTCTTAATATTTCTATATAAAGTATGCCCCTAGTGCAAAGTCTAATATATCTATTTCTATAACCATCTCTAGACCTAGTTAATAGATCTTAAGAACTAGCTCCTAGGTAAACAATCCTTTAACTTTTTTAAACAGTTCTTATTGCTCCTTTTCCTATGCCTATGGTTCTTTCTTCTTTATTAACCGCGTAAGTGGCTTAATGTCCTTTAACTATTACGCTATAAACCTTCTATAATAATTGCAAAACCCTAGGAACGATCTTAACTGCATAACGTTCTTTGGTTCCTGCTAATTTACTATAGCCTTAATCTTCTTTAGATCTATACTAAGTTGGCCTAGTTTAATAATAAATCCAACAAAATTAGTCTTCCTGGTAAAGAACTCGCATTTCTTAATTGCTACTAGCATCTGTTCTTCTTATAGTCTCTTTAAGACCCATTTAACGTGTTCTCTATGCTCTTCCTTACTCTCTAAGTAGATAATAATGTTGTTAAGGTATACTATAATAAACTCATCTAGGTGTTCTCCTAACACACTATTAATTTGCTTCTAAAACGTTGCTAGTGCGTTTATAAGTCCAAATTATATAACTAATGGTTTATATAGTCCTTCCTTTAACCTAAAGGCTGCCTTTTATTCGTCACCTTCCTTAATCCTAATCTAATAGTATACCCACCTTAGATCTATCTTCATAAAGATCTTTACATTACCTATCCTATCTTAGATTTCGCTAATTAAGGGTAAAGGATACCTATCCTTCCTAGTAATACTGTTTAACTATTTATAGTCTATACACATCCTAAGTTTTCCATTTTTCTTTAGGATGAACAGTACTAGATATCCTACTAATAACTATAACAGTCTAATATATCCCTTGCATAAGTTCTCCTGGATAAACTCCTTAAGCGCTACTAACTCTGTTTTAGTAAGCTTATAAATTAGAAAGAACTTTAGACTTATTCCCTCTTTTAATTCTATCTTATAGTCCTATACTATATACTTTAACAGCTTTTCACTTTCTAGTAACTATAACTTTTTACCATACTTATAGTATCTCTTTGGTATATAACTTAAGCCTTACTTAGTCTCTTTATATATCGCTCCGACTTAGTACTATACCAACTTAGTTTACTATCGCACTTTACGCCATTAAGTATTCTTAATATTGACCTAACCTATAACCTAATTAATCTTTAGATTGTACTCCTATAACCAAGGCATCCCTAGTATCGCCTTGTCCTGTCCTAATAGTAGGATATTAAAAGACATTTTAACTAGTCTCCCTTTAATAGTTATCTAAATAGGTCCTATTTTAAGGTTAATAATGCCTCCTCTATAGGCTATCTAATCTCCTAAAATCGTTATAAGTGGATATAGGTATTCCTTTTATCTATATAGTAACCCCATTCTTTCTACTACCTTTAGTGATATGTGGTTCTTAGTTGCTTTACTATCTACTAACGCTTCAAACTACTAATCTTACTATTTAACTTATAAATTTAGGTATTATCCTTAAATTCCTTTAAGGGTCTAAGGCTCTAATACTAGTTCCCTTTAGTTCTATACGCCTCCCCTTTTCCTAACTATTAGCTGCTAGATTCTACCTATACTTAGTCCAACCTTAGCCAATACTTAGTTCGTTTTTTTTTCTCTATATACTATAGATAAGTGCTCTCTAGGCACTCCTACCACTGTTATCTATCTAGGCATTTTTCCGTAAGGAATCTTCCTAGTTAAAGTATTAAGTCTCCTTAACCTTGTACTTCTACTGGGTGCTATTTATATATATACTTAGTATTTCTAAACCGCTTTTTCTCTAGTGCCTAATATATCCTTACTAGGTACTTCCGGTTCTTATCTTTTAGTACTCTATATATATTGCACGTGTTATCCACATAAGCTATCCATAATAATATATAATGCGCTATATGTTTTAGGTTAACTCTTAGTTTGTTTTTATCCTTAAGTTTAAACCTATACCTAGTTAACCTAACCACTGGTATCTCTACTGTGGGTACTAAGACTTATTACTTACTTCTCTAGTCCCTAGATCCTTCTTCTAGGTTTTTTAACATTATAATTAATACTCCTTTAATGTAACTTATATGTTTTTCTATAATGGATTGGTTTTAGACAACTTTTTTATCTAGCTATATATAAAAGTCTTCCTATTTATCACTGTGTCGTTGCCTATACCACTTTCCATACAACTGGTTTAGTGTGTATAGTTTTTCTATTAGAAAGTACCTTATTATCGCTATATTATAACATCCTTTAGTATATCTTTCTTTAAACCTAGTTAGGATATCTAGATCCTCTTCTTATTTCAGTTTATCTAACTATTTTACCCTAGGTGTCCCTGCACTTGGCCTATTAGTAACTCTTTATACAGGTGCTCTGTCCCTTATATAACCTAGCATAGCTGACCTCTTGTCTAGCTTTTGCTCTTGCTATATAATAATTCTCGTCCTAAACTTATCCATAGTTTCTTATTTTCTGCGTCTTACAGCTGGATCTTTGTAGTCGTCTTGCTTTTTAATCCTAGTATTAACTATTTAATCTTTAGGCTAAACACTACGTTTCCCTAAAATTACTAACATTCTTATTTATTCTCCAAACTTATAGTTCTTAAACTTGCGTCCTATACTTATTTATTTATTACTAAACTAAGTAGCTGCCCTTTTCCATCAGTTTTCGTCCATTATGGGTCCTTAAGTGTGTTTTATCTTATCTTAAGAATCTTAAGCTTCTTTTATCTCTTCTTAAGAATCTTAAGCCTGTGGCCTTTTACCTTTATTAAGTAATAAGCTAGCACTAGCAGTCATTTACTTACTTAGTTTCTTTTAAACATTACTCCTATCTTCTTATAAAGCAATGGAAATTATATCTAATGGTGTTATAACATCCATTACTAAACCCTATTCCGTAACGGTCTTAGTTTCTGCTTCTATTTTAACTTCTTTAAGGTCTATATACTTCTAGTAAGCTGCCTTTATTACCTTATTATTAGTAAATGCTTCGCCTATATTAAACTCATTGTCTTTAATATCCGATCTACGAGCTAGTTTATTAGTTCCTTTAAACTTAGATAATAATGGCTCCTATAGCCAATAGCTTGCGCTATACTTAGCGTCCTTATGAATTTAGTATACGTTGTTATAACAATACGCAAAACTATTAATTAAATACTCTTTTGTTCCTTGTAGTGCACTATTATCCCTCTATACGTATATGCTGTCTGCTAGCCTTATTCCCTTTACTATATAGTTACTTTAACCACCTCTATAGTCTCTAGCAAAATAACCTTATTTTCCGTAATTTATATAAGCCCTATCTTTAAACCATTTTTCTTATTATGGAGTCCGCCTAAACATCTTCTGCTGCTAAGATCCCTGGTTTAGCCTCTACTCCTAGGTCCTTTAATTACTTAATTCTTAATCTCTAGGTTTCTATAGTTTCTTTTCCCACCTTTAGGTTTCTTTAGTACCGCTTAGGTCTATTAGCTCTGCGCCATTCTATAGTTTTTAACTCTATGTCTATTGTTGCGTACTCTACGCCTTATATAACTATAGAACCTTATCTTACCCTCTCTTAGCTTGTTCCCTTTAATAGATCCTATTATTAATCTTTATTAACTAATCTATTAACTCTCTTAGAGTATCCGCATCTTCTATTAGGATGATTGCGTCCTAGACTTTAGCCTTAAGTCCCTGTTTATACTATATTATAAACGCCCTATTATTCCACTTAACCTATATAGCTAGTGTTTAGAACTGTGTTATATACTTAATTGCTAAAGTGCGTTGTACTAAGTTCTAAAGCTTTTGTTCCGCTATAGTTATAGCCTCCAGGTCTCTAAATATCTGCGTTAATTATTCCGCAAACCCATTCTAACTGGCAAATATATACTGCACGTCTTGGTTAGTAGTTATTATGCCATTAGCCTATATTTCCATAAAATATAGCTTAAACCACTTAAGTGCCCTCCCCATTAGAAACAATTCTGTATAGGCTACTTAATCCAACGATGTTGCTAACTTCGCTCCTTCCTATACTACCTTAAAGTGCATCTGCATAAGAAATCCCTTAAGCTTTAACTTCTCTCCTAAGAACCGTTTAATTAAAGGTAGCTTAATTTTTACTACTCTAATTCTATTAATGCGTTCTTTAAGTATCCTATTATTATCTTATAAGTGATTAACCATTTCCTATAACTAACCTCGCGTAACTACTTAAGAATCCCTATTGTCTATACTAGTATTACCTGGCCCTAAGGTTGTGGCTACTATCAACACCATTATAACTAGTGCTTTGGGTGGTATATTATTCGATCTTATTTAATACCGTAACCTTAATAGTGAATGTGTAACAGAACCTTATAGCAGGAACTACAGTGGGTCCTATTATTAGGCTAGGTATATAGGTAAGAACAAATTAACAACGTAATAATAACTAGTGGAGTAATTGCCCAATAGATTAACTCCAATTATATTCTAAGATTCACTACAAGGAGAGAACTATCTATAGTAGGGACTAAGGTCCTTTAAATACATAACCATACTCCTAAGAAATCCTCTCTTGTATATAAGGTACGTGTTATCTATATTAAACGTAACGTCCCTTCCGTTTAACACAGTTAACGCGTTTAACACCACGTGACCTCGGTTACTATTCCTCGTCACATAGTTCCACCGGATCTATTCTGGACCGTGCCTATATTAACTAACTAGCTTCCGCCAACTCTTCTCCAAGTAGTCGTAACATCATACTTAAAGCGTCCGTAATACCTTACTATTATCTTTACTAGCCTCTTGCGCGTCTCCCTTCCTCCTCTATATAGGCCTAGGCCCTAGCGCCGCACTATTCTTCTTCTGCTTTCTCTACCTGTTTTCCTAATATATCTTCCCTACTTTGGGGTTATTAGTTCCTTCTCCTATAGGGCACCCTAGGGTCCCTCTATAGTTTATTTAGGCGTGTCTTAATATACTTTATAACGTTAGAGTTGCGTTCCTTTTACACCCTTTATATTGCATCGGCTTCAATATATAGTTATAAGGGGGGAATATTAGCTTCCTTCTTAAGCAGTACTGTGGCCGTTCGCTTATACCCGCCTATTATACTCCTAAGGCAGGCTATTTGGACCTTTTAGAGTAGTTTAAGGAGTGATTTAGGGGGGCCTTTTTTAGTTTCTCTAGTGGCCTAAATGCTAGATCTATACGTCATGGTTAGCCGGACAACTACTATATATAGTAGGCATAACCTCTGGAAGCATAGACCCTATATAGAATTAACGATCCTAGACATGGCGATATACTATACTTAGCCCTTACGGGCCGCTTACGCCGCATATGCGCTCTACTAGAGCTTGCTGTCTACCTATACTCCTAATACCCTTAGGCCTTAAACCGGTTAACCCCTAAAGCCTTAGATATAGATTATATGCTAAAGATCTGTAGATTAGTTACGTTTTTTTATAAAATAGATTAGCTGGTATTTCTCTAGTAAAAATTAGACTCTATATCGTCTTACCTATTCTATATAGGTGTTATAGGCTTTCTCTAGTGTCCTATAGTTCTCTGCGGCTGTTGGCCTATATATAATTAGGTTTATGTTATTAACAAAGCCTATCCCCTAAGTCGCCCCTTTCTTAAAGGTGTTAAGCAGGTTGCTTATAAAGAAGAGGAAGAGTATAGGCGACAGAGGTAATTCTTATAGTATTCCTATTATAACTGTAATAGGGGGGCTCTGGTATCCGCTAAAGACCAGTAATATTTCTTTCTGGCCTATAAATCCTTAAATAAACTAAATAATCTATTTTAGAAAGCCCTTTGCCCTAAAAATTTATAGGAGACGCTTATAGGGTATATTATTATAGGCGCCGCTAATATCTAGGCTAAGCATTAATACTACAAAGTCCTTTCGCATAGCCCATGCAGTTTTAATAGTAGCAAGTAGTATAAGTGCTAATAGCATTAAGCGATTCTTTCTTGCCCCTATTTAGCTTTATGGTAGTAGGGCATATTCCTCTGCCGTATCTGCTATATAGTCTGCTATAACCTTTTGTAAGATCTTACTTAGGGTGTTTTTTAAGGCAATAGGGCGGTAGCTTCCTGGGATTAAGTAGTCTGCTTTACCTTCTTTTTATAAGACAACTGTCGTTATAGATCTTCCGAGTTATGGGTAGTAGCCTATTGTAAAGTATACTCTGGCTATATCTGTAAGCTAAGGTGCTATAAGTGGTCCATAGGTCTTTAGGGCTTTATTTAGGATCCTATCTAGTCCTAGTACTATATTATTTAAGAGGCGGCTAATAGTTCTAGCCATTTCTTCAGTTATTATATCGCTGTTGACCCTTAGGCAAGTTACCAGTGTTTTACTAGTAATATCGCTAAGGTCTACTAGAGCCGGTTAAGGGAAAAATCTTTTTATAAGGATCTTTGCCTTCTTATTATTATTGCTTATAGCCTATAGTTTGCCTGCTCTTTATAGGGGTAGTAGGTATAGATCTTTTACTAAGCATCCCACCTTTTTCTTTACCTATTTCGCTATAGTCCAAAGGCCCTTGTTATAGGGGAGACTCAGGTTAGTAGTATATTTATTTATAAACTATCTCCAGTTATTCCTTACTTCTTTTCTTAGGGTATTCTTTAGCTGGTTTCTTGTGTCTTTATATTATCTCTCGTCCTCAGAATTATGGCTGCTTATATATTTCCTCCTTACTTATTATTGGCCGGCTACAAGGGCCGCGTACTATACGGACTATGCGTGTTGCGCGTAGGGGCCTAGTTTTAAAACCGGGCAGTACTCTTCTAGCCCACTTTTAATTACTGCCTGGATCCTTTTTAGTCTTTAATTAATTTCCTTAGGGGTAGCTAATAAGCCTTACTTGTTTAGTATTAGGTGGATTTCTTCTAGGTCTTAGAGTTGTTATTTAATTATATTAAAAAAGCTATCTATATTAAGCTTCCTTATTGCGTATCTTTTACCATTTAGTTACGCCTTAATGTCCAGATCTAGTTATATTTGGATAGGGATATTGTAAGGGATATTATTGCAGGTCACCTCGGGTTGCCCTTAGGACAACCCCCGGACACCCCTCGGATGGCCGTCGGTCACGTGCCGGAGGCACGTGCCCGTAGTATATAGTCTCCACGATCCTCAAGGCCTTACCTCCTTAAGGATTCGTCTCTCTTACCAATCTATCTTGTTCCACAATCGTGTCCTTATAGCCCCCTGTTTACAAGTTCCCCTTACATTCAAATTCTTCCTACTCTTTTTAGAAGGGTAGCTGGCTTTAAGAACTAGATTGTTTACATTTTTATTTACACCTACTATCCTCCCTTAAAAATCTCGCGACAACCTAAATGGAAACTCCATGAATACCTTATAGAAAGCCGTCGCGCTAAGGCAGGAAGGTCCCTCTAATAGCGAGAGATTGCGACAATATAAACCTCTAGGCAAGACGGCCGAACGAGCCCTAACACCTAGATGCGCCAGGAGCTCGAAGACTCTTATATACCTATGGTTACTAACAACGTGGAGGAAAACGTAGACACCCTCTATAACGGTTGCAACGCTGCCGGAAAGCAACTGGAACCCCTCTGGTCCCACCTAGGCTAATTGGAAGATTAAGCGCCAGAAGCGACTTTAAGATCTTCCCCTGAGCTAGAAATGCTAGAGGAATATACTAACGCGTCTAATTAGGGATTTAACTGGAACCTTCCCGGAAGACCATCGGCCTATAATTGGTATAGTGGCGGCGTATAGACTGCTTACGAGCCAAGTGGGCCTACCCCTTTTGGTAACTTAACCTAAACACTAACTTAAAACCTAAGCCTTATTAGGAAGCCTATACTAGTTACTAGTGCTAATATTACTTCTATAGCCGGAGCTTCCCTAGGCCTGAGTTCGGAAAGTTAAGAGCCCTATACCAATATCCTTTAAGATGGATATTAGGAAGCTGTTGCAAGGCTTTTAGAAGCCATACGGGAGGAGGCTACTGGTGAATATATTAGAACCCTTTAAGGGCAAATCTAGATCTGGTAGGGATTAATCTAGGCTAAATAAACTTTTTTATAACCTGGCTAAGGCTAAGGGCTTTCTGGGGGCTACCTAGTATCTACCTAAGGAAGTATGGAAGACTTGGAGAGTTATCTACGCCATAAATGGAAAAAGGATATAGACCGATTGGCTAAGGCCTCTAATAGTCTAGAACTCCGTTATAGACCCAACGCCCAACAGCTAGATGATTGGGTTTGTAAGGTAGATAACTTCTTTAAGATGCTAATAATACGAGATAATACTAAAGAGTGTATACGCTGGATTATCAGCAAGATTAAAGACTGATTGCTAAACTAGATCGCACTTAATTAGCTTAATAAAGAGCAAATTACCTTATAGCCGCAGCTGTAAACCTTTCTAAAGAAGTGGACTTAAGATCTGTACGTTGTATAATACAATCATACAGAATTATTCTGGAATGGGATATAGCTCGACCGCTATAATTTCTGCCAGTTTATAAACTTTGTGGAAACTTGTGCTTAACTAATAGATCTAGAGCCCTTTAAAAACGAGGACGGTAGCGTCTATAAGAAGGAGAAGATTGGATTTATCTGGGCTAAAATTAAGCCAGTAATTCGTGATGAAATAAAGCGCATAGGAGCCCTACTATGGATTACCGTATATGTGGATTTTGAACGAGCAGTTCTAAACGCTGAGGATGTGGTAAGGAACCAGACCTTTTCCGGTAAAAAGCTAGAGGGTTACTAGAAGCGCGGGCACTCTAGTAGTAATATAGGATAGACCTAAACTTTAAAGAAGCCGTTCTTAAAGAGAAATTTGGAAGGGTTAAAGTTAGGGACCTTAAGTAATGGGAAAGACTTTTAGGGCTAACCTAATACCTGTCTGGCACCCTTATAGGAACACTCTAAAAGGTTAAGAGAAAACTTCTCCGGAGGCAAACCTAATTGGAAAAATAAGTAGGGCGATAACTGCACTAATAATCTAAAAAAAGAAAAGCCCTAGTTGCGGACCTCTCCTGGCTACAACTAGGGCAAGATACGGAAGGAGAGACTCTCCATATTGCTGTTAAGCTGGAAATAGTACTCCCTATGGGCGAGGTATATTAGTTCCAAGTACTGTATAACAGCGGCGCCAAAATTAATCTTATATGATATAATTTGGTAAAAGAGCATAAGCTCATCCTGTTGCTAAGGTAGTAGAAACCTATTATAGGGTTCCTAGATAAGTATTGGATTAAACTACACAGTGCCTATAAGCTTATAGTGTTAGTGGCCGACATATATAACCGCACTAAGGTAGTCAGCCCGCAACCCTTCTGGGTGGCTAACTTTAAAGGCTATAACCTTATTCTTAGATACCCTTGGCTTGCAGAAGTAGACCCTAAGATATACTTTAAGACAGGAGCCTTTAAATGGTGGAATAATAAAGAATTGGAAGGGCGTATATTATTAATAAGCTTAAAAGATATCCTAGAAGATATGGCTCTAGGTAAAACAGTATACGCTCTATACCTAAAGGAGTATTGGATCGAACCCCTATTCTATAGTAAGATGGGTATAGAGCCTAGTATAGGTAATAACCCCTCCATAATAGAGACCCTATGGGGAGCTGCCAGATAGGTCGCGGAGATACTGTAGGAAGGCGGCGATCTTAAAGATTTTACAAGATACTTCTACCGCCATGGGTTACTCTGGCTTAAGCAATATACGGAGAATATACTATGGTACCTTAAACGCTGCGTTAAAGAGTTCCCTACCCTCCACTGGCTACCGCATGAAATGGTTTAACGTACGGTAGCAACTATATATAAACAACCACTATAGCGCGCGACGCTACCCGTGAGTGTTTTAAGGGAGCTCCAGGACCTACCTAATAATAATATAGAGAACGAACGCGACCCTAATCTGTTAAATATTCCATTAGGCCTAAGGGACTTACTAAGGGTATTCTTAGGTAGGCGAGCCAAAATTATAGCGTAGAACTTAGAATACGATTATATAATTAATCTGAAAGAGGGTAAATAACCCCTAAACCTTCCTATTTACAACCTCTCTTGCAAAGAGCTTAAGATCCTGCGGGAATACCTTAATAGTGTATAGAAAAAGGGATGGATCTGGCCCAGTAAGTTGCTAATAGGCGCACCAATTCTCTTTGTCCCAAAACCGGATGGAACTATAAGGCTATGTGTAGACTATCGCGGTCTTAATAAAGTTATAATTAAGAACCGTTACCTACTACCACTAGTTATTGAAATGCTGGATTAACTATTTAGGGTAAAGATCTTCACGAAGCTAGATCTATAAGACGCCTATTATAGGCTCCGTATTAAAGAAGGGGATAAGTGGAAGACCGCTTTTAAGACCTAATACAGCTACTTTAAGTATATGGTGATGCCTTTTAGGCTAGCTAATGCGCCTATGATATTCCAATTGTATATTTACAGAGCCTTAGGGGGACTAGTTGACCGCATATACGTTATCTATTTAGATAATATCCTGATCTACTTAGAAGATGAGGATTAGTATAAGCAACACGTCCGCCAAGTACTAGAACGTTTGGATAATTGGGGCCTCTATGCTAAGGCGTTAAAGTATACCTTTAATACTAAGTAGGTTGAGTTCCTGGGTTACATTATAACGCCTATAGGCGTAGTTATGGACCTAGTACGGGTATAAACGATCTAAGAGTAGCCAGAGCTAGAGAGCTACTGGGATGTTTAAGTGTTCCTAGGCTTTGCCAATTTCTATAGGCGCTTTATCTATAACTACTTAGACATCACCCGATACCTATTTAACTATATTGCGGAAGCTTCCTAAGACCCGGCCCAAGGAGTAAAAAGCTTAAAGGTAGGAAGGAAGAAAACCAAGAAGGGACTAACTAAATAGTATAAACCATGGTTATAGCCTGGAAAGGTTTAGGATGCCTTCTAGGAACTATAAGTAAAGTTTATAGAAGCTTTATTGCTGCGGCATTTCGACCTAGATTAGCTATTAATGATAATTACTAATGTATTAAATTTCGCCCTTACTGGTATCCTATTGCAACCCAATAGGGATCTAGACGCTACCCAGCTCTACTAGAGACCAGTAGCATTCTATAGCAGAAAATTCTAGGGGCCTAAAGTTAGGTATTATACCCACGATAAGGAACTGCTAGCTATAGTTAACTGCTTTAAACAGTGGCGACATTACCTTGAGCATATAAGCCATACCACTTGTGTACTCTTAGATTATTACAATCTACGCTACTTTATAACTACAAAGGAGCTTACACCTTAATAAGCTAGATGGGCAGAGGAGCTTGCGCGATTTAATTTTGAGATTGAATATAAGCTAGGGGAGAACAACCCTGCTAATAGACTATTACGACGGCTAGACTATGCCAAAGGCTTTAAAACGGGAGAAGGAAAACAGATAATAGATATCTTACTCCCTATATTGCAAAACAAGCTCCGGGTGTGGGATGCTTGAGCACCTATAGCTCTATGTACTAAGTCTTAGGCGGTGCAAACCCTGTTGGCTTCCACTAACGTTCTGGCTAGTACCCAGTTCGTGGCTAATAAGGGTCTAAATATACCTGGATAGGATGTCCCTAACACAACTTTGGAACCTAGTAATACGCCACCTCTAATTACTAAGCTATCCCCTTAAGCTAAAAGTAAAGCTATAGAGTAATTGGAACTTAGAGCCCTGTAATAACTAAAGGACTTTAACCTCGTAGCGGCCTTCCTGACGCACGCGTATTAAAGAGTTGTAAGATCTATGGTACCATTAAGTCTTGTACTTGGAGCAGTATAAGATGAAACAGCTTTTACCTAGGAACTATTTAAAAGGTTAACGGATTTTATCTATAAGGTATAATGGAGGGACGCTTCCTATACCATCTTTAATGCGGAAGTAGACCGGAAACGTGACGGAAAGGAAGCTATAAGGTGCTAAAATTGGGAACTAGACCTAATGGGCCTACTGCGTAGAAATGGTAAGGTTTGGGTGCCATATAAAGCAAATCTATAATAGAAGATCCTTATAAGGAATCACGACAATCCTCTAGGCGGCCACTATAGTCAAGCTAAAATAGTGGAATTACTTTAGCGCAAATACTATTAGCTAAAGCTTAAGCAGGAAGCAAAGGAGTATATTAGCCATTGTGAGAAGTGTTAAGTATATAAGATCCGTAGGCACAAGCTATAGGGTTTACTTAAATTAGTTCCCCCCGCTAGTAAGCTATGGCGATATTACGCTATAGACTTTATTACGGATCTCCCGCTATTTAAAGATAGCCAAGGATAAATATACGATTCGGTCCTTATACTTATTAATAGGTTTTTAAAGTACGTCTAATACCTTCCCATTAATAAGACAATTAACGCATAAGCGCTTGCCAGCCTAATTAAGGAGAAATGCTTTCTTAAAGTAGACTAGCCACACTCTATTATTACTAATAGGGGCAGTGTTTTTATAAGCCAGTACTGGTCAGATCTATGCTTTTATTTAAAGATAGACTACTGTTATAGTACAGCTTTCTATCCACAAATGGATGGGCAAACAGAATGTTAGAACTAGGAACTGGAGTCTTACCTGTGAATATATTTAAACTACTAGTAAGATAACTAGTGCGAGCTACTTCCGTACGCGGAGTACGCTTATAATTTAAAGCAATATGCATTATATAAGTATACACCAATCTAGATTGCCTATAGCGTCTGACTATTTGGGTTTAATAGTGTACCTAGCAATCACTGGCTAAGGCCGTATAATTAATTATAGGATCCTACCGGGAAGTTAAAGGACATCTACTAGAGAGTACAGGGATACCTCCAGGAATGGAAGGAGTAATAGAAGTATATAAAGTAGAGCCTATAAGATACCTAAGAGTAGTAGAGACTCTGGTATAACTATAAATACTAGGACAAGCATTTCGGAGTAGGTGATAAGGTTCTATTATGTTTAACAAATATTAAGACCTGTTAACTATTAAAGAAGCTTAATACAAGATACCTAGGTCCCTTCTAAGTTAAGAAACAAATTAGTAAGCTAGCCTACTGTCTCTAGCTACCCCTATCTATAGCCTATATATATCTAGTGTTTTACGTAAACCTACTAGAGCTATGGCATAGACTACTACCGGAAAAGAACTTCCGTCTAGGCCTAATTAAACACCCTAAGGTGGTGGGCGAGCGGTATAAGGTTGAAGCTATACTATGCTATAAGTCTGTTAAGAATAAGCTTTAATATAAAGTTAAATGGCTAGGCTGGCCCGCTGAGGACTCTATATGGGAACTAGAGGATTACCTTAAATATTACAAAGATATTCTAAAAGAATATTGGGACCAAGGTCTATAATCTGCAAATCGTAGAAAGCGCTCTAATACTACGGTATTATCGCGACCTATAAAGAAAGCTTATGGTAGACTGCAAAAGGCCCTAAAGAGTAAATAGGTTAAATTAGATATGGAATAGACAGGCTCTAGAAACTATAAGGATTAGGGCTACGGCCTAAGGTAGAATAGGTCCTCAGCCTTTTTACGTATATAGCATAGAGTTGATAGGGCATTTTGCTAGAATTGCATTCCCATTTATTAATCTATATTAGGAATATTGTTTCTAGGGCTCCTAAGCCCTTCCTAAAAGCCCTTTAAGGCCTTCCTGAGTACCTAATTAAGGTTCTTAATTGCTACTATGTATAAGAATAAATCCCAAATGCCTAATCTGAAAAGCTACTATGCCTTATCCTTAGGAGCAGGATTAGTATCTATTGGGCCACTAAGTGATGGCTAATGAGAATGGGATCTAGACCCCTTAATAGGGGTACAAGTAGGCATAAAAACAGGGGTAGGACGATAAGGTATAGCTAGGGTAGAGATTCTTGAACGTTTAACACCAATATTAGGTCCAAACCAATACTAATAAAGCTCTTACGGCATCAGCTTATAGTTAATAAAGACACGCTTAAGCCTAGAATAAATAGAGACGTTAGCTGGCTGGTATAGTCTAGAACCACCGAGACCTTGCTATAGTAACTGTTAGTTACCTATCTGTTAGGTACCTAAAGGGTAACCTACCTAATACCGTATTATATTATGCTCTTTTAAAACTTAACGTGTATACGCGAACTTCTTCTTGTGGTAGACAGTAACCTTCTTCTTATTACCCCCATCCCTTACCCTATCCTTAGTGTACCAACCTTGCTCTCGCATAAGGCGTTACTGGCTGACTTGCTGGGAATTATGGGCAGTGTAGATGGCTGTGGTATAGTCTTAAATTTAACTAAGTCATTTAGCGTTTGCGCTAGAATAAAAGAGAGCCCGGGCGATATAGTAGTTAAGGATATTAAAGGAATGTTGCCACTTAGGCCTAGGCTATTAAAGCTTAAAGTTAGCAATGGAAATCTATTAAGAATAGAAAAACTCACCTTAACGTAACTGCCGCTTTTGGTACGCATGCATTGATTACAAGGACTGAAGGTATTAGATCTGACGCAGTGCGTTTTATTATAAGCCTCTAGAATCCTCTTATCAGACTTCTAGTCTTTTAAGGATGTGCAGGCAAAATTATTTAGGTAGGACTAGCACCAGTTATGGGTTAGCGGAGGTTGAGGTTCTATATATAGCGGTAGGGCTAGAATACGCTAAGGAATTGGCTTAGAAGAGCAGTTAGCAGGAGAACGAAGAGGTATACTGAAATGATAATAAAAAAGAAGAAAATCTTAATAATATATTAAAGATACGTCCAAAATTGGACGAAGGTTGATAATGGGAAGTAAGGTGTTAAGGAAAAGGAACAGCTTAATAAGTAAGGTGTCCTTATACTTTACTGTCTAATACCCTTCTGGTGAATAGCCGCAACCTTGCCGATATAACTCCGTTACAATAGCGTTATTTAGAAGGAAGGAAATACGCGTATAAGTTATTTAACTATTACTTCCTTATAAAAACTGATTATGCGGCTAGGGAAGGCAATTAAGACGTTAATTAAAGATATATATAGGTTAAATTATACCTAAACGATACTATAATATTAAAAGAACAACGTTACAAACGTCTTTAATAGTTATATAATAGCTATAGGCGCTATTGCGAAGTGTCTCCTGTTTGCTAGGCAGTAAAGCTATACTAATTATATAGTATAGGACCACTAGATTTGAAACTATATATACTAAATCTTAAGAGACAAGTCTCTTTAATTGACTGATTAATTACCCAACTGTATATAGCAGCCTAAGGGCAAATGCGGGAGTAATGCGTTAGTGACGTAGGGGATTAGGAGAAAGGATTATAGATTATATCTTAATAGTTAAAGACGACGGTGAGCTAAGGCCCTATACGTTAAATCCTATACCAAAAGGTTCTGTGGAACTATATTAGGAACACTAAATTGCTTATAACACTTGCGATTAATTGTAGACCGGCATAAAGGCTTAGAAGTAGAGTTGCATGAAAATCCTTAGGTTAGCCTAGGTAGTTACTAGCATGCTTCCGGCAGGCTTCTAATAGGTCTCCTGGCAATCCTTGTGTCTTTTCTCCAGTCATGTTTTTCTTTATTAAGGTTTTTAGGAGTTCAAAGCAGGGGTTAGATAGATAGATAATATATAGTGGTATGCTAATATCTCTCCAAACCCCTTCTGGGACGAGCCCTCATAATCTCCCTTTACTGCAAGGTAATGGCGATTGGGGGCCAACCGCAAGAAAGGGGGGGGCAATATAAGGGATATTATTGCAGGTCACCTCGGGTTGCCCTTAGGACAACCCCCAGACACCCCTTGGATGGCCGTCAGTTACGTGCCGGAGGCACGTGCCTGTAGTATATAGTCTCCATGATCCTCGAGGCCTTACCTCCTTAAGGATTCGTCTCTCTTACCAATCTATCTTGTTCCACAATCGTGTCCTTATAGCCCCCTGTCTACAAGTTCCCCTCACAGATATAGTCTAAGGTAAGTACCTATTCTTCTTTAGGGGAGCACCTTTTGAGTCTCTAGTATAGGTTTTCGTCCATAATTATAAGGTTAATTGTACTTTTGGCGGTACCCCATTACCATATAATTATACCTGGGGGGGTAGCTAGCTTAAGGCCCCCGTTGTCTATAGCTCTTAGTAGGCACTCTATCTATTAATTAGCAGCAACATAGATACCCCCCCACTATAGGTAGTAGAGGTTTATATCTCCTAGTAAAATAGACTCTATATATTTAGTTTTTAGCAAGCTTATTATAGATATAATATTCTCTATCTATGCTACCCCCTCAACCCTAGGGTTATAGATATTAATAATTTGTACTAGTCCCCTATATATCTGGATAGTTATAACTGCAATATCTAGGTTAACTGCCTACTATAACTATAAGGTAAGGCTAATATTTTTACTAATTATAAAGCATACGTGTATAGCTGCTTTTGGTTTATATAGGAGCTAAAATCCTTGGGGGCAGTATATTAATTATATGTAGGTATTATAATACGGCTCTTATATAGCAAGAATATAGTGTTTCTCTAGGTCTAGACTGTTTAGTAGGGGCCTTACTAGACAGTGGTTCGTATTGCCATAGTTATACTATATAATAGTTAAGTGGCGGACCCCTAGTATGGGTCCTTTACCTCTCCTTTACTCCTTGCTTCTTCCGTTTCTATTTTCTCTAAAATATTTAGAACTTCTATCTCCTATATTTACTCCCTAGCCACTACTTATTTTATATAGAGCTTTCTATTTCTATATCTTATGTTCCTACTAGCCTTTTTAAATCTAAGTCTATTATTGCCTCTGGTTCTTCCCCCGTTTTTACTAGTTAGCTATATACCCCTTATAAGCTAGCTACGTGTATTATATTTACCACGTTAAATCTAATTCTTAATTGTCCCAGCCTTAAACTTGTTATAGCTATCTATAGGGGTCTTTCTACTGGGCGTTCTCTCCCTTATGTCCTATATATCCCTTATATCCCTATTCAGTCTGGTAATATCGCGCGGCGTTACTTTTAGCCCATTAAGGCTTGGGATGGCTGGCTTAGCCCCCTAGTATTAAAGGTAGGAAATGCTAGGAAAACACCTGCGTCCCCCTAGCTTATTGCCTATTATTTCTATTTATATAACCTAGCGTATAGTTATTCCTATAGCTATTAAGCCCTTTTCTTCTATTTTCTATATTTAATACAGTCTTCTCTCTCCTACGCCTTATATGTGCTTTGGTAACAGTTCGCGCATTTTATTTAGTCTTAATTTATATATTGTCTTATATTATAGGGGCCTATATAGTGGCCGCAGCATACCTGTGCTGCATATGTGGATTGGGTGTGTCCCTATTATATATAGCAATAATATCGTTCTAGGCGTAGTCTATGGTTATAGAGCCTTATATTGTATATAAGGCCATTTATAATTATTCCTTTTTAAATAAGGAGTTTTTGCATTCCTAGTATATATACACTAATAATAAGGGAGCTATATATTTGTCTATTATCTCCCTAGCGAGTCTTTAGCGCCCCTTATATCCTCTTATTATTCTTATTATATACTTAGTTTGTATTTTCCTATTAAAGCTATTAAATTTAGGTAATTATAAGTCCTAGTATAAGGCGTTCCGTTTGTTTTACTATTTCCTATATAGTTACTGTATTGTTTGCCTAGCGTCCCCTTTCTACCCTAAGGCTTATAGGAACTAACAGGACTTTAACTAGGTAATCTTTATAAAGCACTTTTATACTAATACGCTTTTCTAGCCTATCCCCTACCCTTACAGCCCGTTTCTTTGCCTATTAGTCTTTAGGGTGACTCTAATATCTCTACTCCTAAGGTGTTAAACTATAATGGTGTTGTAAACCTCCTTGTAAATCTCTATAAGAACTTCTGTTTCTGATTATCCCCTAAGTTCCTCTACCTTTTCTATATTTAGTTGTATTGTGATTATATACCCAGTTGTTATTTTTAGGGGGGTAGGTTCCCTATACTATAGGAGCGCAGCTATAGCAGCCCAGGTGCGGTTCGCCTATAGGGGGGGTTTTTATTTATCTTCAATTTTGTTTAGCCGTTAGAGGATTTAATTAAGGGTTTGCTAAAGGGGCGCCTAAGGTTTACTAGACTAGAGCCATTCTGCTAGCTATATTAGTTTATAATAGCTAATAGATGCTCCCCTATAGTTCCGGATACTAGACGCGTCTAATAGGCTTTATATTTTATCAGATGCCTTTTTAATTAAAGTATTTCCGCTTTCTAGTATAGTATTCGCCCGTCCTTATTGTTGTTGTGGGGGGCCATTATTAGGTATAGGTCTGGCGGTTACGCGCAACTGCGTACCACTATTGTTCTACCTATGCCTTCCCTATAATGCATGCATCTTAGGGGATTATTAGGGTGTTTTTTAGGGTTCTTTTAGTTAGTTTAGTCTTTTTGGGCCAGGTGCAGCAAGAGCTCCAAAAGTCGAACTATTCGATTAGTGATAAAAAATTTCCGCCGCTAAGATATATAATATTAATAATAATATAGAAGTTAAAGTTATAATTATCTTTAAGGGTGAACTTAAATCGGCTAGGGGATTTCTAATTTATTTAGTAGTAATAGTAGTACTTTATAAGATGCTTAATTATCTTAACCTTAACTTTATAACCTACTTACTAAAGAACCCTAAGCAGTTAGTGAATAGATAGGTAGCTAAAATAATGGTGTAGTTAATGTAGCTCTGACTTGGTTAAGTAGCTCTAAGCAACGCTCCTTTCTAGCTATTAAAGGAGTAACTAAGGGTAACCCTACTTGCGTATAACAGGTACCTAATTATCTCCCTAAATAAGCATATTTTTAAGGTTATTAAGCCTAACGCCTAATTTATTTATATCTTAAATGCAGAATAGAAATAGGGTGTTTACGGGAATAATATAGAAAGTGATATATTCTAATAGGGTTTGGACCTTAATTATACTAAGAGAGATTATAGTACCCTTACTAAAGCGAATTATATATTGGCCTGCCGTTAATTGGTTAATCTAAATAGAGCTATTAAGCTGCTAAAGAGCTTGAACTTAAGGTTCTCCTACTATTAATACTCCTATAGCTCTAGTATCTAGTATAATACTATAGAAGACGTTTACTAAGTATCTATTATTAAAGGAGAACGCGGAACTTTCCTTTAGCTTATTAAAGATATCTAACTTTATAACAGAATAAAGCGTAGATTAGTTATTAAGGATAGTAATAGTTTATATACCATTTACCTCACCATACTTAATAAAGTATTAGTTAAAAGAGTAGTCCTTAATTTCTATATTTATAAGGAGCTGTTTAGCCTTATTAACCTTACCCTTAAGATCTTCTTCGCCTTTATATTAAACTAGAAAGCTTTGGAAGTAGGCTATAGTAACCTCTTAGTTTCCGATATTTTATGCGCTCTGGCGAAACTTATTATATGCCTCCTTTTGTCTATTAAGGGGGTGCCTAGTTAACCAGCAATTTGGCTTATATAACGTGGCCCGCCTCCATGTCGCTATACGGCTAAAAAGACTGAGAGTGCTTGCGAACTTATCGCAAGCGCGGCGGGACCTAATATATATACTCTTACAATTGCCCTCTCCTCTAGGGCGCTCGTCCTTAAGCGCTCGCAGGGATTCCTCTATACGCCCGTTTAGGCCATAGGGATTAAACGCCAAGAGTATTACCATATTAGTTAGTCCCTAGTAACGTAAGTAATTGGAATCTTCACTAATGCCTTATTATATAGATGCGCGTTAGACTATACCAGAGTAAGGCATAACTGTTATAAATTAAACTTATAACCCAACTAGTTAACGGACCTATAGCTAGCTCTAGTAAGTTCGCAAGTATAATTGTAACGGAATCCCCTAGGAGGTACATATTAGATAAGACAGTAGGAGGTTTTATCAATATCCTACCTACGTCCCATGTATATTCCAGAAGAGACATAGTTAGATAAATAGGGGTGAAAGGTTTTACTAGTGTCTTAGAAGGTTTATATAGGAAGCTAGTTCTCCTCTAGAGAAGAACCAGTGATTAGTCTCTAAATGGAAGTAGTTAAAAGCATTTGTCCTTTAATACGTGAAACTTATTCTACCTTTAACTTACCTTTAACTTACCTTCTACTTACTTATGACACTGTTGATTAGATAATTATACATTCCGGTTAGACTGGCCTCTTATAATTCTAATTGCTTACAATCTGTTAGGAACGTACGGCTATTAATTAATAATAACGGGCCATACTCCTTTACCCCATAAAGCAACGCCCTTATCTTAAGAGGCTCAGAGAGTCTCTCCAGAGGAGCGCATTCCCTCTACTTATAAAGGAGTAGACTAGGAAGCTACGGCTGGTCCGTCTAACCTTTTAAGACCCTTAGGAACGATCACTGCTGGGGAGTTATTAGAGCGGTTACTACGCGAGACCCTATAAAAGATAAAGGAGTTGGAGATATGATTAAGATAAGCATATTAAGACTACTAAGGACAATTGTAAGAACAATTGGGAGAAGCATAGACACCCCAGACACAAAGCGGACTTAGAGGGGCAACGCCACACTATACTATAACATTAGACAAACCTAAATTCCGCATAAAGAAACCTAATAAGTATAATGGTGATAGTCTTAGGAACTGCAATTGTTTTATCTATTAATGCGAAACCAAGTTTTGGCTAGATCCGAAACGTTACTCTAATAAGTATAATTAGATACTAATTGCTTCTACCTTCCTACGTAGCACCGTTGAGAGTTTATAGATACACTATAAAAAGAAACTTACTATACCCCTTAAATTTAGCGAACTCAAGTCCTGGTTAGTTAATTAGGTCTAAGACCCTACTAATTAAGGGATAGATTATAACCAGCAATACCATAATACAAAACAGCGAGAAGGCTAGAGTGTAGTCTAGTTTATAAACTACTTAGAAGAGCTAGAAGACAATATACCCTACTTAGACTTATGGGACGACGCTATATGACTCCATTAGCTACTTGCCAAGTTACAACCTAAGATTTGATAGGCCATATAGGAGAAGGGGGAAATTCCTACCTCTTAAGAAAAGCTTATCTCTGAAGCTACTCGGATTGAGAACGCTAAAAGAGACCATCTAGGGAAGCGAAAGGAACGAGACGCCAATAATAAAGAGTGTAGAACTAGACCTAGCTTTAATAAAAGGGGCAGATCCCAACCTAACCACTCTGCGGAAGGACAACGCGAGCAGGCTTCGCAACCCTAGAGCAACGCTAGTTAACCCCAGAATGATAATGGGCAGAAACCGTAGAACTAAGAGTTACGCAGTTGTTATAACTGCGGCAAGAAAGGCCATATATAGCGCTTCTGCCGATAGAAGAAGCAAGAGGATGCTTAATTGGGAAAAGAGAGAGCCTAGTGGATCTTCACTCCCTCACACTAGGCCAGTAAGAGAAGGAGGGAGTAAGCTGCCGCATGGTTGTTCCTGTCTCCATTCAAGTTAATGATAAATGGGTAACGTGAGACTGCCTTGTGGACAGCGGCGTGACCATGGGGTTCATTTCTTAATTACTGGTGAAGGAATTGGATTTGGACCTTAGTGGCTCGCAGGTGCGCACCGTTTGAAGCATTGAAGGCCACCGGATTCCGTGCTATGGGGAACAAACTTTTTCCGTGGCCAGCCAGGACCGCGATGGTCTATGGGACACGCAGGAGATGCGCTTCTGCGCCGCAGAAATCAAGGGGTATGACCTTGTTTTGGGATACCTATGGCTTCGACAGGTCAATCCAGACATTGATTGGCCTTTAGCCTCGTATCGACACCGGAAGTCTCAACCGCGCATTGTGGTCGAAGATCAAAAGACTTTCTTAAACCATGTGCAAGAGGAAGGGTGGGCGTATGCCATGTATGCCACTCTTAACACCAAGAATGGGGACTAACTAATATAGTGATACTCTTGGCATTTGATCCCTGTGGCCTAAATGGGCGCACAGAGAAATCCCTGCGAGCGCTCGAGGACAAGCGCCCCAGAGGAGAGGGCAATTGTAAGAGTATATATATTAGGTCCCGCCGCGCTT